>SL_3KL_010_SEDDRAFT_10000007_pt1 | contig 94806 bp, 104 predicted proteins | sample SodLakKL_010_SED_2_FD_10381 | JGI IMG/M metagenome (IMG submission 10381)
AAAAAAACCCTCGTCTCAAATGTAGAGACGAAGGTTTCGCGGTCCCACTCTACTTGGCTCGGGTTAAGCCCTCTCTCCAGTAATAACGGCCTGCGCCGGGCCTGCTTAATCGGGAAAACCCTTTCAGCAACCAGCTCTCGGGTGGTATTCAGTGCGCTTTCCTGAGGAAAACTTCCAGCCCTGGTTTTCCCTCTCTGCCAGTAAGGCACACCTACTCTTCCCGGTCATAGCTTTTTTGCTTTGCCTAATTTTACCCGGTTTTTTTTCTTTTGTCAACTATCGAGTTTTAAAATTTAACCCTGACGTTTTCTCTTTCTTCTGCTTGGGCTTCGAAATAGGGTTCTTCTGAAAAATTAAAAAGCCTTGCCAGGATTAAGGTCGGGAACTGCCTGATTGCAGCCCGGTAGGACATAACCTTATCATTATAATTTCGCCGAACCCTTTCGATACTGTTTTCAGTTGAAGATAATTCCTGCTGCAACTGGAGAAAATTTTGATTGGCCTTGAGATCCGGATAGGATTCCGCGACAGCGATCAGACGCCCCAGGACACCTCCCAGCTGGTTTTCAGCATCTATTCTCTCTTCGGTATTTCGCGCTTGGGTTACCATGTTGCGGGCTTTTGTTACTTCTTCAAACACTTCTTTTTCATGCTTGGCATATCCCTTTACTGTCTCAACAAGATTCGGGATCAGGTCAAATCTCCTTTTTAACTGGACGTCAATCTGGGCCCAGGCTCCTTCAACACTGTTCTTTTTTCTAACAAGAGCGTTATAACCCACAAGGCCCCATATTACAATTAAAACTATAACAATTAAGAAAATTATCATTCCAATTCCCCGCCCTTCTCCTTATATTTTTCTTAAATACAGTACTAAAAGGATAGTAAAATTATACCAGTATTTTTTCCAGCCTGTCAATTATTTTCCAATACCAGCCTTTTAAGAATATCAATTGCAGACCAAATCTCTTCTTCGGTGTTAAAAAAACCGGGGCTGAAACGCAAAGTTCCACCGGGAAAGGTTTGCAGGGCCCTGTGGCCTGCTGGACAACAGTGCAACCCTGACCTAACAAGAATTCCCTCCTCGCCCAGTTGATGCGCCAAAACCCCGGTATCCTGCCCTTCCACAGTAATGGAAACAGTATGAACACTATCTTCCCCGGAAACTCCTATAACTTTTACACCTGTAATCTGGGCAAAACCTTTTATTAATTCCCTGGCCAGGATTTTTTTCCTGGCCTCAACCTGTTCTATTCCTTTCTCCTGGATATACTCAATTCCCTTTCTCAATCCTATTATACCGGGAGTATTGGGAGTTCCGCTTTCCATTTTGTCAGGTAGAAAATCAGGTTGGAATTCACTGTCAGAAATACTGCCTGTTCCCCCCTGGATAATGGGTTTAATGTTTCTTGCAGCCCTTTCACTGAGCAGCATCCCTCCAGTTCCAGGAGGACCCAGTAACCCTTTATGCCCGGTAAAAGCAGTTACATCAATTCCTGCCTCCGGGGCGTCAATAGGAATGCTTCCCGCAGTCTGAGCTGTATCAACAACAAAAAAAGGATTACGTTCTTTTAAAACCGCTCCTACCCTGGTCACGGGGATAATCTGTCCAGTAATATTGGAAGCGTGGTTAACAACAACAACCCTGGTCTGGGGTGTGAGCAAATTTAAGAATTTATCTTCAGAAAAATCGGTCAGGGAAAAGGGGTAAACTGAAAGGGAAATCAATCCCTTTTTTTCCATGGTTTTTAAAGGTCGCCAGACTGCGTTATGCTCCAGATCAGATGTAATTACATGGTCACCTTTTCTTAAAAGTCCATAGAGAGCAAAATTTAAAGCCTGGGTTACATTCTGACTGAAAACAACATTTTCAGGTGAATCAGATCCAAAAAAACCCGCCACCGTTTCCCGGGTTTTCAATATTTCTCTTCCTGCTTCTAAAGAACATTCGTATCCTCCCCGTCCGGGATTGCAGCCCACTGCTTTTAGGAAATTACTCATCGCTTCAATAACAACTGGTGGTTTGGGCCAGGAAGTAGCTGCATTATCAAGGTAGATTTTTCTGGTCACGTTAACTCGCTCCTTTCTTTTAAAAACAGGAAAAATTTATCAACCCAGCCGGGGAAGACCCTCCTCGGGTTGTAAACCACATAAAAATTCCGGTATAAATCGAGGCCCTTGATGAAAAATTCCCCCAGTTGATCACCATTCTTTAAAGCTACCGAGGAAATAACACTAACTCCAAGGCCCTGACGGACATGGTTTTTAATTCCTTCCAGGCTGTTAATTTGCAGGTAAATTTTAAATTTTTCCAGGGGAAAACCCATTGCAACCAAGCCCTCACTGAAAATTTTTCTGGTAGCAGAACCAGGTTGAGGGACGATTAAATGGCTTTCCAGTAAATCTTTAATTTCTATTTCCTTACCCTGCCAGGGATGTCCCCCCGGGATTATTCCAACCATTTTATCCCGATAAAGCAAAAACTGGTCCAGGTCTTTGCCCAGCTCCCCTTCCCCGGTTATCCCCAGATCGCTTTGATAACTGGCAACCAGTTCCCGGGCTTTCTGGCTGTGGGTAAGGTTAATAGAAAAGGAAATACCCGGGTTTTCTTTTTTAAATTCCCCCAGCAAACCTGGTAACAAATAGGTTCCAGGAGTGGAAGAAGCCCCTATTTCTATTGTTCCTTTTGATTCAACATTAAACCGAGAAATTTTTTCCAGGCCCCTATCTTTCATATTGATTATGTCCCGGGCAATGGGGAAAAATTCTTCCCCGGCTGGTGTTAAAACAACCTTTCTCCCTCTCCTCTCAAAAAGAGAGGACCCTACTTCCCTCTCCAGCTTTGCCATATGGGAGCTAACCGTTGGTTGAGTTAAAAAGAGGGTTTCCGCGGCCCGGGAAAAAGTCCCTTTTTTAACTACTTCAACAAAAATTTCTAATCTGTGGAAATCCAAACCAGCCTCCCCCTTTTTTATTGCTTGTATCTATATATTATATTTATTCTATTTATATTTGCAATTTACTTTTTCCTCTTTTTGCCTTTATAATATTTACAGTGGGAAAAAAAGAGGAGGTTGCAATGAGCAGCAATAAACTCGTTATTATCGCAGGAATTATTGTCGGTTTGCTTGGTTCTTTTCTGGTTTTGTGGGGCAATCCCCTGAATATGGGAATCTGTGTTGCCTGTTTTGTAAGAGATATAGCAGGAGGACTGGGGCTCCATCGAGCAACCCCGGTTCAGTATATCAGGCCAGAAGTAATTGGGTTTATTTTAGGATCCTTTATCCTCTCTATTTTTACTGGAGAATTTAAACCCCGGGGAGGTTCAGCCCCCTTAATTCGGTTCTCCCTGGGAATTGTCATGATGATAGGGGCCCTGGCTTTTTTGGGGTGCCCCCTGCGTATGCTTTTACGCCTGGCAGCCGGGGACCTGAATGCCCTGATCGGTTTTTTTGGATTTGCTGGGGGGATCTGGGTCGGGAGCGAGTTTTTGAAAATGGGTTTTTCCCTGGGCCGGAGTCCAGCTTTGAACAAAACCAATGGTTTTATTGTCCCCCTTATTATGGCTATTTTATTGATAATTTTTGTTATATCTCCCGGAATTTTCCTTTCCAGTACCACAGGACCGGGCTCTTTAAAAGCACCTCTATTACTGGCTCTGGGAGCAGGTTTGTTAGTGGGAACCCTTGCTCAGCGCAGCAGGCTCTGTACAGCTGGCGCCTTAAGGGATTTATTCTTAATAAAAAATCCTCATCTGTTTTATGGTATTGTTGGCATCTTTGCCGCAGCTTTGTTGGGAAATATTATCCTGGGGAATTTCTCCCTTGGTTTTTCCGATCAGCCCATAGCCCACACCGATGCTATCTGGAATTTCCTTGGTTTGGGATTGGTTGGCTTAACTGCAGTAATGCTCGGGGGCTGTCCTCTCCGCCAGTTAATACTTGCTGGAGAAGGTAATACCGATTCCGGGCTGGTTTTTATGGGTATGCTTGCCGGAGCGGCCCTTTCTCATAACTTTGGTCTGGCAGGCTCCCCTGCCGGTCTGGACCTGCCCGGGCAAGTAGCTGTAATTATCGGTTTTATTTTTACCCTTGCCATTGCAGGTAGTGTAATATTTTTTAATAAAAAGTAAAGGAGGCCGTTAATAATGAACGAAATTACTATAGACGCCCGGGGGCTTTCCTGTCCGGAACCTGTTTTAAAAACCAGAGAACAAATTCTTAACCAAGAAGTTTCCGAATTTAAAATCCTGGTTGATTCAGAGGTTGCCCGCGATAATATTTGCAACCAGGCCGAATTAGAAAGTTTTTCTTTTTCCATAGAAAACCAGGGTGAAGATTACCTGATTACTTTAAAACGAAGGAAAAAAAATGGATAAAAATCATTTCTGTGCTATTACATTTCCCAGCACTCACCTTGCTTTGCGTTGGGAGACTCTGGCTATAAAAGAAAATTTAGAAGTAAAAATTATCCCTGTCCCCCGCCAGATCAGTTCATCCTGTGGACTTGCCGGAAAATTTTCCTGCGAAAAACTGGAACAGGTTTTAAATCTCTGTACAGGAAAAAATATTGATTTTGAAAATATCTATCAGTTTCCTGCCGAGAAAAATGGAAAACCCCAATTAATCAAATAAAAAAGCTGCTTAATCCCTATCAATATTGGATTAGCAGCCTTTTTTGTTTTCTATAAAATTTTCCCGGAATAAACTCATGGCGATGTCTTTTTTTTCTTTTCGGGATTCTTCTGCTGCCAGAGCCAGCAGGTGGCTTTCTAAAGATGTATCCACTCCTGAAGAAATTTCCAGTTTTTCTCCTTGGAGAAACCTGGTAAAGCTATCCATCAACCCCAGGTCTCCTCCGCCATGATCGCCCCTATCAGGAGCCAAATTTATTTCTTCCTTTTCCTGTCCAAAAATTTCTACCACGATTTTCCCGCTTGCAAAATCACCCCTTATTTCACCCTTAGTTCCAAAAATATTTGTCGTGCGGTTGATTTCCCCAGAAAAACCAGTGAGGGCAAACTGCACAATTAAATCATCCTCGAATTCCATTTCTACAGTTTGCAGATCAGGGACATCATTGTCACAGGCAAACACACATCTCCCGTAAGGACCCTCTTCCAGGGCTTTTTTTATCCCCTCTGGAGTTAAATCCTCAGTAATCGCTGTTACCGGCCAGTCAGTATTTTCGGCAAGGTAAATTTTTGTTGCAGAATAGGCGCAGGTTCTTTCCAAAGAACATTGCAGGCATCTGTCCCCGGCCTCCCGGGGTTTATTCTCAGAATTAAAAAAGGAAAGCTGACCCCTAGATCGCAGTATTGTACATTTATGTGGGAGCCACCACTGCAAAAGATCAAGGTCATGACAGCATTTGGCTAAAATTATCGGGCAACTATTCTCTTCTTTTCGCCAGTTACCCCGGACAAAGCTATGGGCAAAGTGGAAGAAACCAATTTTTTCGGTATGTTGAACCAGGCGAACTTTCCCAACTACCTTTTTATCCAGGATCTCTTTAATTTTTTTATAAAACCTGGTATACCTGAGGACATGAGCCACAATAATTTTCTCTGGATGGGCCTGATTTGCCCCGGTGAGATCAAGCAAATCTTCGATTTTTGTTGCCATTGGTTTTTCTAAAAGCACTTTGCACCCTTTCTGCAGGGCTTTTAAAGTTGGGGCAAGGTGGTCTCTATCCATTGTGGAGACAATTACCCCGTCCAGGTCTTCCCGGGCGGAAAGTAATTCTTCCCAGCAAGAAAAAACATCACCAGATTTTAGGCCGTGTTCACCGGCCACAATCTCGCGACGCTCTTTTATGGGCTCGGCCAGACTAACCAGTTTCAGCCGTTTTTTATTCTCGAGAATGTATTTACTATAAACTCTGCGGCCCCTGTTGCCTGCCCCCAGTAAAGCCAAACTCTTTGGACTTTCCATATTATCACCTTTCAAATTTCAAAGTTGGTGTGTCCTCAAAACGGTATAAACGGCCGTGGGGATCAAGCCTGATCGAAAGATAATTTTCCTCAACAGGGAGGATTATTTCATTTGTTCCCCGGGCGATACGGGGGTTAATAACCCTTGTTCCCCAGGGGTATTCAATAATTATATCTACTAGATAGCGTAGTTCTTGATTACTGGTAACTACAAGGTAAAGTTGATCCTCGGAACCCTCGATTAGCTGTTCAATAAAGAGTTCCACAGGAGTAGAACCCTGAAGCCAGTGCCGGAAAAAATAGGAGTAATTTTCTTGGAAAATTTTTTGGGCAGAAATTTCCATTGCCTTGACCAGATCGGTTTCTGTGCTGCTCCTGATTTCCCTGATGAATTCAAAAAGAGTTTCTTCGCCATAGGTCCTTTTTATTCCATCAAGCATGAGAACACTCTTGTAATAAGGAACAGGGGAATATTCCAGGTAGGAATACTGGAGCAGGGGTTTGGCTGCAGGGGCCCTTTGCAGGCGGCCTGCTGCATTTCTAATCCTGTTATTATAATCCAGTTCTCCAAAACGCTGACCGGTACTCCAAATTGCAAGGTATTCGGTAAAACCTTCCATATACCACTGCCCACCCCAGAGATTGGCCAGGGAGATTGTTTCAAAGTGAAACCAGTAATGCCCAATCTCGTGAGCCAGGAGCGTATGAAAATCCCGATTTTCCGGATTTTCTGAGTATTTTTCCAGGGAAGCCCGATTAAGCAAAACCAGGCCATCTGGATAGAAAGTACCCCTTTGTTGGCTGTCAACAATTGCCAGGGTAAAATTTTCAGGGCCGGCGGGACCCAATTTGTTATTGAACTGGCTGAAAATATCATCAGCGAGTTGAGCCAGGTTTTCGTTAAGATGTTTTAATTCCGGCGGTAAAAACAGGGTCATAAAACGGGAGCTACCTACATAGGAAAATTCCTGGTAGGGATAAAAAATAATTGAAGAAAGCATTCCGCTCTGCCAGATACTTTGGTTAAAACCATCTGCTTCCCTGACTTCTAAAAGTTTTCCACCCGTTACCCCCAGCATTGGTTGAGGGGAATTTAAGCGGACAACCTGGTTGACATCCCGGAAGTTTTCCAGATAAGGCCCCAAAACCACTGGCTGCCAGAGCGACAGGATATCAAAATAGGCTCCTTCTACCCGGCTGTAACCGGGGCTTCTCTCAAAAATCCCTTCATGAGGGCCTTCGTACTGCAGGGCCAGAGTAAATTCTTCATTCCTCAGTTCCTGGGGAACTCCAATAAATTGAAGTACCCACATCTCGCGGGAACTAATTTCCCGGCCATTAATTTGCATGCCCTTAATTTCCAGGTGGGGAGAAAAAGCGAAAACCAGAAAAGACCTGGGGTTTTGGGAAGCAGGAGAAATTTTTATTTCAACTGCAAAATCCGCCCGGGCTTTTTCCGGATTATAGGTAATTTCCATTTCCATATTTTGCACATTGTAAGTTCCCAGCAGTTTAGCTGTCTTTTCCAGGATTACAAACTGAAATTGCCGGAAAATCACGAGCAAAAGCAGGGCAATTAATATAATCAAAACTATCTTGTAAGCTCTTTTCAAAGAAAATCACCTTAAATCTGGGCGATAGTAACGCCTTAAATTTACTATCAATAAATTTATACTAAAATTTAAATTTTCTAAATTTCATCTGGACGTTCACTGAATACAATATCTTCGGAATCATAGGTGAATTCAATTAAATGAGGGCCCATATAAATTGGGGCTTCACACCTTAAAGCCAGAGCGATACCATCACTTGGCCTGGAGTCAATTACAATCTCTTTATCTCCCTGCTTTAAATATAATTCAGCATAAAAGGTTCCATCATTTATATCACAAATAACAACTTTTTCAACAACAGCATCTAGATTGTCACATACTGAACGCAGGAGATCATGGGTCATAGGACGCGGAACTGCCTTGCCTTGTAAAGGTAGAGCAATTGCCTGAGCTTCAAAGGGTCCCACCATTATGGGCAAAAAATTCTTTTCTTCTTTATCGGCAAGCAGCACAGAAAAACTTCCATCTTTAATCAGGGCTACAGTTTTTACCTTCATTTCCAGCATCCTCTTCACCTCCCTTTCCTCTATTATACAGGTGTCCAGAAAACAATACAACTTTATTCTTTTAAAAACCGGGGTTTTAACAACCCCGGTTTTAAACAATCTGTATACAATTTCAGGCTAAGGGAAAATAAAACCCCTTTTGATCTTCCAACTTGAAATTTTAAGAGAAGATTACTGGCCAAAGAACTATTAATCAACGGAAGTAGAACGAACTGAGTAAACCTTTTCTTCGAGGTAGCCAATCCTGACCTGAAAAAAACCGCTGAACTTTTGATCGATTTCCTGTTCTCCCGTATCAATTTTTAAATTCCCATCGGGAATTGATTCGAGTTTGCTTTTGGAAGCTATGATTGTAATATCTTCTTTATTTATTTTCCGGAGAACCTCGGGGCTGAATTGTTGATTTCCCCTCCCAAAAACAAAACCCTGGCCGCCTATGGGTGTAACCACAATTTTACATTTACCCTTTTTTTGCAAGGAAAGAATATCTTTTTCACTTACATCGAGAGCAAGGAGTTTGCCATCTCTAACCACATCTACTCCCAGAAGGGTATACTCAAGATTGAGCTTTTCCATGACCCGCCGGGTGGTAGTTCCCGGACCAATCAAATAAAAGGTTCCTTCTTCCATATCTTCTACAACCCGGTCGGCTATTCCGTCCAGGATTGCCTCTTGTCCTTCTTCCTGAACTCCTGTTTTTAACCCCTGGATAAGTCGATTATCAGCAGGAATTTTTAAATAGCCAAAAAGTTTTGCTGAAACTCTTCCCTCCCTGAAGGCTTCTTCATCAATATCCATAACTTCGGCTTCCACCAAATTTTCTATATCACCCCGGAAAAAATTCAAAAGAAGTTGCCCGGCATCAGCCGGAGTGTTGGCAAAAACCCCGGAGTGAATTTTAACTCCGGCAGGAACACCTAACACAGGAAGAGCAGCATCAATTGCTTTAAAAATATCCCTGGCCGTTCCATCCCCGCCCACAAAAACAATCAGGTCCACCCCTATTCTCTCCAGTTCCCGGGCAGCATTAACCGTATCATCGGAACTGGTTTCTCCATCATTAATTTCAAGAGAAATAACTTCGTATTCAAGTCCCAATTCTTGCAGGATGTTTTCGCCCATATCCCCAGGACAGGTCCAAACCTTTATTTTATCTTTCAAGTGTTGAAGATTGGACATGGCTTTTTTTGCCCTTGCGGGGGAAAGAGGTGTTGCTCCCCTTGCTCGGGCTTCAGCGAGGATATCAGGTCCGTCGGTTCCCTTTAAGCCTACTCTTCCTCCCATACCGGCGATGGGATTGACAATAAGTCCTAATTGTTTCATTTAAATTTCGTCCTTTCCTCGTCAAGTCCTAAATATTTCTTGCCTATTCCAGTTTGAATTTTTCCACCATTTTCATTAAATCATCAGCCTGTTCTTTCAGTTTTGCACCCGCCCGGGCTATTTCCTTATTACCTTTTTGATTGCTACCGGTAATTTCGTTGACTTTTTCCACGTTATTTGCAATCTGATCGTTGGTTGCTGAATGCTCTTGCATGGCAGCGGCTACATCCCTGAATAGTTCGGACATTTTCTCATTTACCCCAACCATTTCCTCCGTGGTTGATAATTGTTCCCGGGTTGTTGATGCTACTTCCCCGATCAGATCATTAATTTTATCCGCCGCAGCACTGACCCTCTTGCTCTGTTCGGCTTCCTCATTTACGTTTTTGGTAATGGATTGGATACCTCTAGTTGCTTCTTCCACTGTTACAAAAATCTTTTTAAAAGCTTCTCCGGTCTCCCGGACCAGGACAACTCCATTTTCAACTTCCTCCTGGCCTTTCTGGCTGGTTTTGACTGCCTGAGAAACATCACCCTGAATGCCCTTTGTTAACTGTGCAATATCTTTTGTGGCTTCCTGGGACCGATCCGCAAGATCCCCAGTGGCTCCAGCGACTACCGCAAAACCTTTTCCGTTTTCACCTGCTCGGGCTGCTTCAATCGAAGCGTTCAAGGCGAGTAAGTTTGTTTGTTCGGCAATATCATCAATAACTTCAATAATTTCTCCAATTTTACCTGCTGAATCTCCAAGAGAATTAACCACCCTGGCCCGTTCCTGGACTGCTTTTTTCAGTTCTTCAATTCCCTGGATAACCTTTTCAACCTTTTCCTGGCCTTCTCTTGTCACGGAATAAACTTCTTCCATTTGTTTTTCTGTGGCCGGGTAACAGTAACGGATTCATTTATAGCCGCATCCATTTCCCCCAGGGATTCAGTAACCCCGCTAATTTCATCAGTAACTTTCTGAATGTTTTCCGCGACAATCTGGAAGGTAGAATTCATATCCCGCGCACTTTTAACTTTACCCTCAGAGTAGTTAGCCTCCTCCTGAACATTTTCCGATGATTGATTCATTGATGCATTCATTTCTTCAATACTTGCCGTCAAATCCTGAATTGACTCATTCTGGCTTGTAGAATCGGAATAAAGTTGTTCGGCAGTAGTCGCAATTTTCTNAGAGGAAAAATCAATTTTAGATGAGGCTTTTTAACTTTTTCCTGGCTTTCCTGTAGTCCATGGACCATTTTAGCAAAAGCCTGGCTCATCTGTCCAATTTCATCCCTGCTTTTTATTTCAGGTTTAACCGTCAGATCACCCTTCTCGGCTTCCCCCATCTTACTTCTTATATCCAAAACCGGTTTTGTAATAGAAGTGGAAAAGAAATAACTTGTTCCAAGAATTACCATGATTCCCACGGCCATAATCAGCATAATTCCCCACCACAAGACCCGGGCTTGAGAATATATTTCATCCTGATCAACCTTAATTACAATTCCTGCAGGCATCCCACCCAGTTGCAAAACTCCCATACTCCCAAAACGTGGTTACCCCGGAAACCTTCATATTTTGCCTGGTGGATAAAATCCATTTCTCCCTGGTTGATTGGTCAGGCCAGGATGCTAACTTCTTCAGATTCAATATTCTCCTGAAGAGCAGAGCTTCGGTCAAAGGGTTCCTGCCGGGTATTTGTAAGGACAAGTCCTTCAGAGTTAATTAAAAAAGCAGGACTGGTTTCTCCAAGACTGCCTACTCCCCCGCAGATCATTTCATCGATAACCGACCGGGGAAAGGTAATATCAACAACTCCCAGAAGGCGGTCCCTACCTATTGGAGCTGTAACCACCATTGCATTCTCCCCAATTTCTTCAGAGAAGAAAAATTCGGACCAGCCCACAGAACCACTTTAAGCTTCTGCCACAAACCTTTCTTCTTTCATTTCCAAACCAATTTCATCTTCGTTTGTACTGTAAACAATTTTTCCTTCGGAATCAGTTGCAAAAAAAGATAAATACCCGAATTCCTGTATAACAGATTCGGCAAAATTTTCAAGGACGTTTCGCCTGCTTCTCCACATTGAACTTTCCAGGTCATAACCTGCAAGCCTTAAATAGTCAAGGGTATTATTCACATCTGCGGTTCGGGAAATAAAAAGGGCATCTCGCTCTCTTTCCGTAAAAAATCCTGAACATTGGCCGTTACCTGTTCTAAAAACAAGTCATTGGCCTTCAGGACTTCTTCCCGAATATTATTTTGTGAGGATCAGTAGCTGATAAAACCCATTCCCAGCATGGGCAAAAGCCCAACGATCAAAAAAACCAGCACCAGTTTTCTTTGTAGTTTGTTAAACATTAAGCCACCTCCAGATACTTTAAAGGGCAGGTTTTTTTGGATTACCGCATTGCCTTATAACTATTGAAAGAAAAAACCTGATCAAGATTTTTTCTTTTCCTCGGGCCCTGTTTTTCCTTTTCAGGGTAACCAACCGTAATCAATAACCCTACTTCTTTATTATCGGGTATCTGGAGAATTTTTTTTAATTTTTTTTCATCAAACCAGCCAATAATACAAGTTCCCAGCCCCAAACTCGTAGCCTGCAGGCAAAAATGCTGGGCAGCTATTCCCAGATCAATAAACTGAAATTGCTTCTTTTTAATTTTACCTCCCAGGCGTGATGTTAAATTTCCCGGTTCACAGACAACTACCACAATTACCGGAGCTTTTTGGACAAAGTGGTTTAGAGGAAGAAGGGTATTACTCGCAGTTTGGGCAACTTTATCCCTGATTTCGGGCTGGTCCACAATAATGAATGTCCAGGGCTGGGAATTACAGGCCGAGGGAGCTAAAAGAGCAGCCTGAACGCAATTGAACAGTTTTTCCCTTTCCACTTTTTGCTCCAGGTAATCCCTGATGCTTTTTCTTTTCTGAGCTAATTTTAAAAAATTCATTCCTACCACCTTTTAATTTCTTGGAGGTGCGGGGCCGAAAAACTGGTAATAATCTACCCGGATATTCCCGTTGAAAAGTTTCCTTTTCTTGCTGGCCTTTTTACCGAAAAATCTTTCAAAACCCGGGTGAGCACTCAGAACATAAAAAGACCAGGTGTCCAGTTTATTAAAAACTTTCCCCATTTTTTTATATAAATCTTCGGCATTTTTCACTTCTTCCAATCTTTCTCCGTAAGGAGGGTTACAGATTATTTTCCCGTACTTTTTTCGGGAATTCACTTCTTGGAGTTCCTGTTCCTGGAAATGAATTGCTTCCTCCAGTCCAGCCCTGGAAGAATTTTTCCGGGAAATTCTTACTGCTTTAGGGTCAAAATCATAGCCCATAATATAATAGTCTCGATCTTTATTAATTTTAGAAAAAGCTTCGTCCCGGCTGGCCTTCCAGAGTTTTTTGCCCAACTGGGGCCACTCTTCTCCAGCAAAGTTCCTATTTAAACCAGGAGCAGTATTTGTCCCAATAAGCCCGGCCTCAATTGGTATTGTCCCCGAACCGCAAAAAGGATCGATCAGGGGAATATCTGGTTTCCAGCGGGCCAGGTTAATTAAAGCTGCAGCAAGAGTTTCTTTTAATGGTGCTGTGCTCCCCGGTTCGCGATAACCCCTTTTATGAAGCCCAGGACCCGTAGTATCAATAGAAATTGTTGCAATATCTTTAAGCAAAGCTACTTCGATTTTATATAAAGGTCCTGTTTCTGCGAACTGTTTTATTCCCGTTTTCTGCTTCATTCTCTCCACAATAGCCTTTTTTGTAACAGACTGACAGGCAGGCACACTGGAAAGCTGTGATTTAACCGATTTTCCCTCTACGGGAAAACGGGCTTCAACTGGAAGAATATCCGGCCAGGGGATCTCTTTAACCCCTGCAAAAAGCTGGTCGAAGGTTTTTGCCTCAAATTCAGCCATCTTCAAGCGCACCCTGTCTGCAGACCTTAACCAGAGGTTCGCAAGGCAAATATCCCTCTCTTTTCCCTTAAACTCAACCCTGCCATGTTCAATTTTCAGATCACCATATCCCAGTTCCTTTAATTCCTGGGCTACAACAGCTTCCAATCCAAAGGTCGCTGTGGCAATTATATCCAGTTTCATTATTAATCATCCTGACTTGCTTAATTATTTTTTTTCCGAAGGTTTCTGGGGATAGAAAAAAAGGGCCATTTCATAAAGTTTTGTATCTTCGTCCAAAACAGGTTTGGATCTTTCCATCATTTCCTTTAAAAAATCTTCTAACTTTTGCTTGGCCCAGGCAAAATCATCTGGCTCAAATTTAAATTGGTGGAAACTGATCCGCCCCCGTTCAATAAATTCGTTATCCAGGTGGGCCATGGTCTGGGCAAAGCCCGCCAGGCGGTCAACCAGCATTTCTCTAAAAGAATCCATTCCCTCTTCTTTTTCCAGCAATTCTTTTTTTATCCGGTAATATTTCGCAACAGGCAAGTAAAACTCTTCTCCTTCTTCGGTAAATACATCGACGAAACCAATGGCCAAAAGCCCGTGCATGTAGCCTTCAATTTCCCCCGGTTCTATCCCCAAAAACTCGGAGAAATCTCCAACAGTACAGGCACCTTTTTGTTCCATTAATTTAAAAATTTTCTGGTGGACAGGGTGAGCAAGAGCTCTAATCTGTTCAATCTCTACAATATCCAGATTATCCAGCCTGGGCTCCCTTTTTTTATTCAAGATAAAACCCCCTTCCAATTCATTTACCCGTGACTTCCCAACCAATAACCAATCTTTTTATAGCTAGCTGCAGGGGAAGTCCCCTTCTTTCCCAGCAAGAGGCTCTGAAACGAACTTCCCAGGTTTGGGCTGGATCCAGCCCGGCAAAACTATCTGTGGAACTGTTATTCAACAAAAAAACATGTTCAGGTTTTTGCTCTTCCCCTTCCTTCTCGGATCCCTTCTGCCCTTTACCCAGAATAACCTGTAGTCCTGCAACTCCACCTGAGGTCAAAACCTCCCAATCCAGGCGAATAAAAGTAACACCAGCTTCAGGTGGAATATTATCTAAATTTTCCAGGTCCCATTTTGCCGGGTAAGACCAAACATTGGGGTGAGCAACCTGTAAAACAGCGGGTTCTGTTTCCCAGAGGGTTATAGTTCCCTGTTGAGCAGATCCCAGGGCCTGACCCCCCGTTAAAATTATTATTATTAAAAACAAGCCAGCTAATTTTTTTAACATAACCATCCTTCCCTTTTTTACCCCTGGATACTAACCAGTGGTTCTCCAAAAACAAAAAAGCGAAGCCTGATTTTCAAGCGGGACGCAGCATATTCTCTAACAATAAAAAAGGTAAAATTATCTTTTTCAACTCTTGTAAATTCATCTTTTTGAGCCGGTTCACCTGCAGACACGGCAGGAAATGGGGTATAACCTCCTCAGCCCCCGTAAAAGACTTTTTTAATCGTAAAAACCCTCCCCTTCTTTTCCAGTTTTTTCTCCGCCCGGGGTGTAATTTCAATTTCCACTAAAATCTTCCTCCTTCCAGATCAAGCAGTTTTCTTTTCAGGGACAACCCGCCACCAAACCCAACTAAGTCCCCGTCGCTACCGATAACCCGGTGACAGGGAACAATAATTGCGAGGGGATTTTTATTGCAGGCGCCCCCAACAGCCCGAGCTCTACCCAAACTTCCCAGTTTTTTTGCAATTTCTCCATAAGTTCGGGTCTCTCCATAGGGAATTTTAAGGAGTTCCTGCCAAACTGAACGCTGAAATTCTGTCCCTGTAAGCAGGTAAGGTATATCAAAGCTATACCTTTCCCCTTCCAGGTATTCCGATATCTCTCGGGCTACTTTTTTTAAAAAAGGATCCTGGTTTAAATCTATTTTTTTCATTGCCCCCTGAAGGGAGCCAGGCAGGTGCAGGGCAAACAATTTATTTTCTTTCCAGGCTGCACCCCAGCACCCCCACTTATTTTCCAAAAAAATACCGTTTTTCATTAGAAATCCCAATCCAATCTAGGTTTTGGCATTAAAAAAACCTGGTCAAGTTCCTCTAATAGATCTTCTGATGCACAAAAATCACCGCTTAAACCCAGGCCCGTTGCAGGTAAAGCTCCCATCCACATTCTGGTAAAGGCCCCAACTGAAGCTTTTAGGGTAGGCAGGTTGTTTTGCAAACCACGTTTTATTTCCGATTCAGCCCCAATGGTCAGGTGATATTCTCCTCCTATCCCCTGCCATTCTTCTTCCGGAGGCAAAAACTTTTCAACTGGATCCATTAATTCCAGGTTAAAAGAAACTTCTCTCCCCGGCAGATGCGTATTATTTATACAGCCTTCCAAGTCCAAAATTCGCAGCTGCCAGTACGCCAGAGCCCGGTTTTTAACCTCAAACTTTCCACCTTTGGAAATCCTCGAGCTTTTCATTGGCTGTCTGAGGAAATCCTGGAGCTGCACTCCGGAAGGTTCAGCAATTCTAACCAGGTTAATCTGATCCCCCAAGTCCCGAAGCAGGCTCAATAATTCTAAAAACTGTTTATTTTCCCTGTATACAGTCCAAAGCACGTTGTAAGGTCCGTGTTCAACATCATCAGGGCTAATCCAAAAATGATGAGTGAGTTCTCCACTATCTGGATCGCGAAAACCAAGGCCAAAACCACTGTCCTTGTATAACAGATCCGTTCTTGTAACTTCAGGGGGGTAGAGGTTAACCGAACCATGTTTTTGCAGCCTTTGCAACCTGTTTTCGTGCATTTCCTGAAAATCTTTAGCTCCCAGCCGACAGGGAGGGCGGTTCGATCTGGGAACCTTAAGTTCCGCAGGATCAAAAGATAGGTGATGTTCATAGGGACCGGTACCGAATCCCAAGAGATTGTAATAACCCTGTTCAAACATGCCCAGGCCGGCTATTTTTTTCCCTGCAGCAGCCTCCCTGGCCAGGGCGAGGGCGGTGACTTTTCCTGCCAGGCCCCTCTTGCGGGAAATCCTGCTGGTGGTAACTGCGGCAACTGCATGCAGTGGAAGTTGCACTCCATTGTAGTTTAAATCTCCAGAAATACTAAAAACAGAGGCTTCAGCCGCTCCATTCAGCTCTACAACCAAAATTCTGGAACTCTCCACAAAAAATTTAAAAATTTCTTTGTCTTCTTTCGGCTCCAGCCAGCCGATTTCTTCCCAGGTTCTCTTAATTTCCTGAAAATCTTTTTCAATATATCTTCTGATTTTCATAACTTTCTCCTTGCCTTTTAATTATTTTTCCTCCCGGTGTAATAAATAAGGGTTGCGTTGAGCAGTAGGCATAATAACCAGGTCCTGAATATTGACATGTTCGGGGGAATTTACAACGTAAAATACAGCATCTGCAATATCATCGGGTTTCAAGGGTTCAAACCCTTCATAAACTTTTGCTGCTCTTTTTTCATCCCCTTTAAATCTGACCCGGGAAAACTCCGTTTCAACCGCCCCGGGATCAATACTGGACACCTTGATTTTGGTCCCATAAAGATCAATGTTCATCCCTTCATTTATGGCCCGGACCGCATATTTTGTTGCACAATAAATATTTCCCTGGGGATAAACCATGTGCCCCGCAATACTCCCGATATTTACCAGGTGCCCCTGGTTTCTTTCTACCATAACCGGCAAAATTACCCGAGAAACATTAAGCAGACCTTTTACATTGGTATCAATCATTCTATCCCAATCGGTGAAATCACCCTCATGAAATTTATTTAGCCCACTGGCCAGGCCAGCGTTATTTATCAATATATCGGGCGTAAGGTCTTCTTTTTTTAGGGTGCCGGCCCAATCTTTAACTTTTTCCCGGTCACAAACATCAAGTTCATAGGTTTTTACAGTTATTTTGTTTTCCTTTAGCAGTTCTTCCCGGAGAAGATCGAGTTTTTTCTTGCGCCTGGCAACTAATAACAAATTTGCTCCGTGGGAGGCGAAAATTCTGGAACAGGCTTCCCCGATGCCCGATGAAGCCCCGGTGATTATAACAATCTTTCCCTTAATTCTGTTCATTTCGTTCCCTCCGTTTTTGACTTTTTAATCATTTTTATTGCCCCGGGTCCAAAACCAGGCAACAGCCCAGCCAGAAAAAATTACAAAAATAGGGATCCCCAGCATGGGGTGGGCAAATCTCCAGCCCACAACACCTATCATGAGGGCAAAAAGAACCGCTCCTGACATTTTCAAAACATCAAAAATAAAACATCTCCGACAGCGGGCTCTATTGGTTGCGGGTCTGCTAAAACAGGTTGAACAAAATTCTTCAGTGATTTTTCCCACCTCCCATATTGTTGATAGTATTTAATTCTCCCATCCCAGTTAATTCCCTTTTATTTAACAACCCCTATAAAGGGGGAAATCCCCCCAAAGGGGGGATTTTACCACCAGCCAACTAAAAAACCCAGAACAACTCCTACAAGAACCTCAAACGGAGTATGTCCAAGCAGTTCTTTCAGGCGGGCTTCTTCAATTTTTTTATGCGCCATAACTTCTTCCATAATTGTGTTTAAAATCGCGGCCTGTTTTCCTGCGGCCCTGCGGACTCCGGCAGCATCATATAGAACAACCATTGTAAAAACCAAGGCTATTGCAAAAACAGGTCCATCTACACCCACATCTTTCCCTAACTGGGTTGTTAAGGCAACTGTAAAGGCAGCATGAGACGAGGGCATACCACCTGCCCCAACCAGGCGCCTGAAATCAAAGCGTTTGTTTTTCCACCCATAAATTATAATTTTAAAAATCTGGGCGATGAACAGGGCCACTAAAGGCCTGACAAAAAACACTCTTTTCCCTCCTTAGGGCTGCAGGACTTTTTTCACCTTGGCGATTGCCCAGTCCAGATCTTCCCTGGAAATAATAAGGGGCGGAGCAAGGCGAATTACATTCTCGTGAGTTTCCTTGCAGAGGACACCTTCTTCTTTGAGTTTTTCACAGTAAGGACGGGCCTTTCCTTTTAATTCAATTCCTACAAAAAGTCCTTTGCCCCGGATTTCAACTATCTCGGGATTTTCAATAGTTGCCAGTTCTTTCTGCAGGTACTCTCCCAGTTCTAAAGATCTTTCAACAAGGTTTTCTTCCTTGATCACTTCCACAGCTGCTCTTCCACAGGCACAACCTAAAGGATTTCCTCCAAATGTAGAACCATGAGAGCCAGGATTAAAGAGGTCCAAAAGAGAACCATCAGCAACAACAGCTGAAACCGGTATTACTCCTCCTCCCAGGGCCTTACCCAGTATATAAATATCGGGAGTTACATCTTCCCAGTCACAGGCGAATAATTTTCCGGTTCGACCAAAACCCGTCTGGATTTCGTCAGCCAGGAAAAGGACGTTATTGTCCCGGCAAATTTCTGCTGCTTCTTTTAAATAACCTTCGGGGGGAACAACTACCCCTGCCTCACCCTGAATTGGTTCAACCAAAAAGGCAGCTGTATTGGGGCCAATTGCTTCTTTTAAGGCCTCGATATCTCCATAGGGAATAACCTTAAATCCGGGAGTCAGGGGACCAAAACCCCTGTAATAATTGGGGCTGGAGGAAAAAGAAATTACAGTAGTGGTTCTGCCGTGAAAGTTACCTTCACAAACAATGATTTCCGCTTTGTCTTTTTCCACCCCCTTTACATCATAAGCCCAGCGGCGAACGCATTTAATCGCTGTTTCGACAGCTTCTGCCCCTGTATTCATAACCAGGGCCCGGTTTTTCCCTGTTAGTTCGGCTAATTCCTGGCAAAAGGGACCCAACTGATCATTGTGGAAAGCCCTTGAGGTTAGAGTAACCTTATCCAGTTGATCTTTAACTCTCTCAATAATCCGGGGATGCCGATGTCCCTGGTTCAGAGCTGAATAAGAGCTGAGCATATCCATGTAACGATTTCCTTCGGGATCTTCAACCCAGACCCCTTCTGCTTTTTCGATTACAATAGGTAGCGGTAGATAGTTTGGTGCCGAAAACTGCTCGGTTACTTTTAAAATTTCTTGCGTTTTCAAAACATTCACTCCTTGTAAAAATAATTAATAGCGGCAAAATAAAACCGCCATAGCAGGAATTCACCATAAACCTGCTTTTTCCCTTTTTCCCCCGCAAAAAAACCCTAACAATTTTCTCCTGCGAGAAAACCAGTAGAAAAAGCAAGCTGTAAATTGTAACCTCCGGTAAACCCGTGGATATTGATTAGTTCCCCTGCGAAAAATAACCCTGGAACAAGTTTTGATTCCATCGTTGCTGGAATAATTTCACCGCATTTTACCCCTCCCATGGTAATTATCGCTTCAGACCAGTCCCTTTTCCCCACAACTGAAAAGGAAAGGCTTTTTAGCACTTCCCCGATTACCTGTCTCTCTTCCCGGGTTATATGGCTTGCAGGTTTTTCCCAATCCAGCCCCGTAAATTTTATCAGGGGGCTTATTAAATCCCTTGGTAAAAGACCGCCCAATATTCCCCGGAGATTTTCCTTACTTTTATTTTCCAGGTCTCTCTGCAGCCTCCTGTCCAATTGTTCTGGTTCCAATCCGGGTTTCAGGTCCAGATCAAGAAAAAATTCTTGCCCTGATTTAACAAAAATACTTGCCGAAAGGACCAGTGCTCCGGAAAACCCATTTTCAGTTATCTCTATCTCTCCGAGTTCACTGAACAGGATTTTCCCCCTTTTGTCCCTGAGCTTCAATCCAACATTTCTTAATACCAGGCCAGCGGCTGGAGCAAGGGTTATTTCTTTAACTATCAAAGGGACCAGCCCGGGTTCGGGGGTTTTAACTTTATGACCAAAATTTTTGGCCCAGGTATACCCATCTCCTGAAGAACCTGTTTGGGGGTAAGAACTACCTCCAGTTGCTAGGATTAAATTCTCAGACTTAAATTGGCCCCCCTCGGTAAAAATTGAAAACTTGTCGCCCTTTTTCTTACACTCCAGGACCCGGTTTAAAGGTTTAAGGTCAACTCCATTTTTTTTCATAAACTCAACCAGGGCATTTCTAATTCTGTGGGCATCATCATCAACCGGGAAAACCCTCTGCCCTCTCTCTACCTTTAACCCAACTCCCCTTTGTTCCAGCCAATTCATCAAGGCCGAAGGAGGAAAAGCATTAAGGGCCGAATACAAAAATTTCCCCTGGGGGAAGAGATTGGCAATGTGATTTTCAATGTCTGTGGCGTTTGTTATATTGCAGCGCCCTTTCCCGGTGATTAATAATTTTCGACCAAAAACTCTATTCCTTTCCAGAATTGCAACCCTGTGCCCACGTTCAGCAGCAGTTCCTGCTGCCATCATTCCTGCGGGTCCTCCGCCAATAACCACAGTTGTATAATCCATTTTAAACCTCACCATCTATTATTTCCTGGTAAAAAAACCAGTTTTTTATTCCTCCCAGGTGCCTCGAGCAAGCTGCCGTAAATAGCTTAAAAGGACTTTCCTTTCTTTGGAGCTTAAATCACTTTCGGCCTTTCCTTCCTGGACAGCTTCGACTTTTTTCTGCCAGAAAAATAATTCCTTTTTTATAACTTCTTTGCTGAAATATTTCTCTTCCCTCTGGAGATATTCCCCAACCGCTTTACCTATCAAGTTAGTAATCTGTTGATCCTTTTCAACGGCCAGGTCACTTAATTTCTTCTCTTCTTCTGGGGATAAAATGTAGGTACTACCATCCGCAAGAGTGAATCCAAGGTCTTCTCTCTCTTTGGTTTCTTCTTTTTCTTCAAATTTAACTTTTTCCAGAAAGCGATCCAGAGTTTCATCAAGGGCCTGTTCCAGGCGGGATGTTTTTTTTGTTTTTCTTTACCATTTCTGCAGCACCTCCTCCGCCAGTTGCAGATAGGCCCTGTAACCTCGGGCCCGGGGGTCAAAAAAATTTATGGGTTCACCAACAACCTGGGCTTCTCCCAGGTGGACATTTCGTGGAATATAGGCCCCCAGGATTAAAGGAGAGTATGCTTCGCTTAAAGCCCCGTGAATCATCTGATGCAGCCTGGTATTGGGCTGGGCCTCATTATAAAAAAGCCCGAGAACCTTCAGACTCTGGTTAACATTCCTTAACCGCAATCGAACCACGGTCAAAAAGAGCTGTTCTAACCCGGTAATTGAAAAATGCCCTGCTTTTATGAACACCAGCACGCGCTCCACTGCAGCAAAAACATTTAAGGTCAAGCGCCCCAGGGAAGGAGGAGAGTCCACAACTACAAAATCAAATTCTCCTTCAATCTGTTGCAGGTTTTCTTCTAATCGATGGATGGGAAGGGAGTCTGCTTCAAGTCCCGCTAGACCCAAGTGGGCAGGAACAATTGATAGGTTGGCAAACCCTGTTTTTTGGGCCGCTTCCCTGATTGAACACTTTCCTTCGAGGACATCCGCGGTTGTCCATTTAACTTCTTTTGTAAAAATTCCTACTCCAGAAGTTGAATTCCCCTGAGGGTCCATATCAACCAAGAGCACTTTTGATCTGCCTGCCCATAACGAAGCGAGGTTTATAGAAGCAGTTGTTTTGCCTACCCCCCCTTTTTGGTTGGCAAGTGCAATTGATTTCATCGGTGTTAGGCCTCCCAAAATAATTGGACGATATGTACTCATTCTCCATTATAAAAACTATTCCTTTTGATTATCAGAAATTAAAAAGGGCGCCTTTGTGGCGCCCTTTCTTTAATCACTCTTTCCAGCTTTCTCCACTTCTTGCGGGGTTTCCTTGCCAAAATATTGATACATGAAAAACATTCCAATAGTTAAAATCAAATAGCCAATGGCAAATTCGCTGCCAAAATTAAAGCCTAATCGGGGAGCATGCATAACGCCAATCCCGGTTAAAATAAAAGCAGTAAAAGAAATAGCGGTTCCTCTGAGCCAGTCCCTATCGATACCAAAAACTGCAAAGGCGCCCCAGACCAAGGCAGTAAACATTGCTCCCTGTCCAAGGGCTTCAACTGCTGGATATTCTGCCATGAAAGTTTCTGGATCAAGCCCTCTGAAATTAGTCGTAAGGTAATTTGCAAGATAGGGGAACATGGCAAGTGCAACTGCGGGAGAGTGTCTTTCCGGGCTGGTTACAAAGGCTTTTCCTACCATTACAATCCCTACGTAAACAAGAATTGGGGCAATTACCGGTCCCGGGATTATTTGAGCGATTACTGCGATAACTCCAAAAATAGCAAATAAAAGGAAGGCTGCACCATTTAAGACACTATAACCACGGCCTGCTTTCATTTCCTTAGCCCCGGTTGAAGCAATGTAAACTGTTGTAGGGAATACGCCGCCAAAAAGGGCTCCAAGTATTGTTCCCGCCCCATCCACAAGCTGGCATTCCCTGACATTGTAGTCATCTCCCAGACCTGCAACTGCTTCAACATTATTCATTGTTTCAATAAAGTTATAAAGGGAAATGGGGATTACAGCTGCTAAAACACCAACCCCGATCATCTCAGCAAAACCTGTAAATCCGGCAATTGTTGGTAAGGGGAAATAAAAACCAAAGTGGGTAAAGCCTTCGGAAATTCCTGCCGGGTCAGCTCGGCCCAGGACATATGCTAGGACGGTTCCAATTACAATGGCCAATAAAGAGGCAGGAAGTTTAAAGGGCATGGCATGCCGCCCAACCAAACCTATAACAATGATTGCTAAAACAATGGACCCGACAATCGGCATTTCAAAAGTCTGGAAGAAAAGTTCCCCGCCGATAAAAGAAATAGCTACACCGGCAAGGGCACCAACCATTGCTGCCCGGGGCAGGTTGTTCCGGACCCAGGGACCAATAATACTCCCCAGCACTTCAATAATACCACCAAGTAAACACGCCGCAACACCAATCTGCCAGGCTCGTTCATGATCCCCATCAGTTGCCGCAAGAGCTGCCCCCAGGACTGCAAAAAGGAAAATAAACATCGGGGGAGTGCTTATCCCGTAGGATAAAGCGGTAACATCGGTCCTGCCCTCTTTCTGAGCCAGCCTTTTCGCCATGTAAGCATAATAAATATTCCCAAAAATAACTGCGATAGCTGCACCAGGAATTACCCTTCCAAAAACAATTGAAGTTGGAAAGCCCTGACCCAGCATAACAGTAGAAATAATGAAAAAGTTGGCCAGGTTATTCTGAAAAAGAGCAAAAAAACCATCAACATCTTCTCTCTTAAACCAGGGATATGTAAGATTGCCCATATTCGACCTCCTTTCTAAATTTTAATCCATATTATATTAATTTATATACAAACGAAAATTATCCTGCACATAAAAAAAAAGGCCCTATTTTAAGGGCCTTTCAGCTATTAATTGGTGTTAATTCTCAACTGTTTTGTATCCTTATTCCATTCAACCTCTACTTCATACCCCAGGGCAATAACCTCAGGCATAACCATGGTTCTATCACCATGTAAAATAGGATGCATTTCAAAATTCCAGTGCTTGCGGTTACCGTAGGCAACATTGTTATTCAGCTGGATAATTATCCTGATTTCCTTTTCTTGGTCAACCATGGCTACCGTCCGGGGATCCTCAAACCAGTGAACTTCAGCTCCAAGGGCATTAAAGACTGCACGAAGTGGAATAAGTAAGTGCGCATCTCTGATAACCGGGTCTACATCTGTCTGTACGGTCTGTCCATTAACTATAATCTGGATTTCGCTTAGATCCTGGCTGGAAAATCCGGTTACATCAATTGGGAAATGCAGTTCATTGTGTTGCGCTGCAAGAAGAGTTCCCCCAAACAAAACTGTAATCATAACAAAAATTAAAGAAATTTGAAAAATTTTTCCCCCAAACATTTTTAAAACCCCCTTTTAAAAAACTCAAACCCTATTACAAACCGATTGATTTTTGCATTAACCCCCCCGGTTGCTCAAAAATTACCCAAACCAAGAAAGTTTTTTTTATCAGAATCTGGATAGAATGGGTTAATTTATTATAACACGCGAACAAACGTGCTGCAAGACACCCCGGAAGAATATTTCCCTTTTTATAAAAATTTCAATTTTTTCCGATAATAACCTTAGGGTATTCTTTATAGTATTACCTTCTTTCATTTTCCCCATCTCTCAAATTTGTCTTCACCTCTTTCTTGAAAAACTGAAGGGTTTGCTGGAAAAATGGAAAATATTAAATTTAGAATAAAGAAACGGGTGGTTTTTATGGAAAAAACAATCCTCTTTGTCGATGATGAAGAAGCTGTTTTAAGAGCTTTTAAAAGATGTTTTTTGTTTTCCGACTATCCAGTCTACCTTGCTTCCAGCGGAGAAGAAGCACTTGAAATTCTTTCCTCTACTCCAATTAGTGTTATCATTTCTGATATTAGAATGCCCCAGATGGATGGATATTCTCTATTAAAAATTGTCCGGGAAAATTATCCCGATGTAATCAGGATAATCCTTAGCGGATATGCTGACGAGGAAATTCTGGTTAAAGCTTTCCAGAAAAATCTGGCCAAGATGTACCTGTTAAAACCCTGGGATAACGAGGAATTATTAAAAATGATTGAAAGTTTTTTTAGCCTCGAGAAACGCCTGCAGGGAAAAAACCTTCCCTTCCACCTCAATCATTTAGAGGATCTCCCTCCCCTGGGTTTTACTTATTATAAAATTCAGGATTTAATTGAAAAAGACCGCTCAATGGATGAAATCGCTGCGGCCATAGGAGAAGACCCTGCAATAGCCGCCCGCTTGCTAAGGGTTGTAAATTCCGCCTTTTACCGGGTCAATACCGGTTCAATTAAAGATGCCCTGGTTTATCTGGGGCTTATAAATACAAAAAATATAATTTTAACCTCCTCTGTTTTTGACTGGCTGGAAAAAGATCGGGTAGGAAATTTATACCAGGAAACACTCTGGCGACATTCCAGCCTTTGCAATAAAATTTCCAATGTTTTATTTCGGCACCTTTTAAACAAAGAAGTCCCGAAAACCCATGCTACAGCCGGCCTTTTCCACGACCTGGGCAGGGTTTTTCTGGTAAAGTATTTCGGGGAAAATTATCCTAATAAGAGACCCAAGGATAACCAAACAATCTCCAACCAGGAAAAAGAAGCCCTGGGAATAGATCACTCGGAGATGGGAGCTTTCCTTCTCAACTGGTGGGAGCTTCCTCTGCCAATTATTGAAGCTGCAATGTACCATCATCATCCTCTGGATGAAAATATTATTCACAAAGAACTGTTAGCAATTGTCCACCTGGCGGATTATTTTGCTCACAAAATAATCCGGGCTCGCTACCAATCTCATATCTACCCTCAAATATTCGATTTTTTCGGCGTAAGTGAACAGGAAATTGATGCAATTCTAGCCACCAAAAAAGGGCTTAGATAATCACCTGTTTTTCTCACTGATATCCAGGCCGGTTTTTGTCTGAGCAAGCCCTCCTTTTGCTGTTTCTTTTAAAGATGAGGGCAATAAACGACCAATTTCAGCCAGGGCATCAACCACTTCATCCGGAGGAATCACACTTTTCAATCCACCTCTGACCAGGTCTACTGCAAGCAGGGCTTGAACAGCGGCAAAACCATTTCTCTTAACACAGGGAACTTCGACCAGGCCTCCAACCGGGTCACAAACCAGGCCCAGCATATTTTTTACTGTCAGGGCAAAAGCCTGGAAAACCTCTGCTTCTTTTCCCCCCAGCATATACATGGCCCCGGCTGCCGCCATTCCACCAGCAACGCCGCATTCTGCCTGACAACCACCAGCAGCACCGGCCATCTCAAGTTTTTCACCAACAACCATACCGACTCCGGCGGCTATCAATAAACCTTCTTTTAACTTTTCATCCCCAAGCTTTTTCTCTTCATCCAGGGAGAAAAATACCCCAGGAACAATTCCCGAAGAACCACCCGTGGGCAGAGCTACTATTCTACCCATTCCTGCATTCTCCTGGGCTACAGCTATGGCATAAATCGCTGCTTTAATTGCCCCCGTCCCAGCGAAGGAACTGTTATCAGCAAAAAACTTTTGCAAGATTTTGCTTTCATCCTTGATCATACCCCCCGGGGTATGCTTTTCTCTTTTTAAACCCGCTTCCAGGCTTTCCCGCATCACTTTTAGCCTTTTTTCCAATTCATTAATAATTGTTTCTCTTTTTGACCCGGTTTCTTCTATCTCTTTTTCCAGAACAACTTCCACCAGGGATAAATTCTTTTCCCTTGCTAATAAAAGCCAGTTTTCAAAAGTCCAAAGCGGTTTCACCTGATCACCTCACCCGCGGGATATAACGGCAGCTCTCTACAAATTCTTTCTGCCGAATTTCCTCAATTAATTCTTTTTCCAGGGAATCGTCACATTCAATTGTCATTGAGGCCAGCCCCCTGGGCTGACTTCTCTCCAGGCGCATATAAGCAATATTGATATGTTTTTCAGCGAGTAGAGAAGCTATTTTCCCGACCATTCCCGGCCGGTCATAATGCAAAATCCAGAGTGAAGGATACTTGCCATCCAGATGGACATCAAACCCGTTTATTTTTTCCACGAGAATATTGCCCCCACCACGGGAAGAACCTGCTAATTCAATTTTTTCTTCTCCGTTCCAGAGGACAATTTCCAGAGAATTGGGATGGCCTGCTGNCTGCTCAATTGTCNTGATTTTATAGGACAAGCCCTCCTCTGCTGCAATCTCTAAAGCCCTTGGGATACGAGCGTCTGAGGAATCCATGCCCAAAAGTCCTCCAATTACAGCCCGGTCCGAACCATGCCCTTTGTAAGTGGTAGCAAAAGAACCCAAAAAAGTAATTTCAGCTCCTTCAGGTTTTTTATCCAGTATATTTCGGGCAATCTGACCCAAACGGGCCACGCCAGCAGTATGAGAACTCGAAGGCCCAACCATTATTGGACCCAGAACCGAAAAAATTGTTTCTCCCATTATTATCACTCTTCTCCCGGAAATTTAAGGGGCAGAACCCGATTGGTGTAACCGATCCAATCCCTATTTTCTTTATCACTAAGCTCCCGAATAACATATGGAAATAACCTAGTAAATGCCTTTTCCAATTTTTTGCTCTCTTTTATGGAAAGTCCATCCCGCCACTTCCTGATAAAAAGAATAAACCAGTTACATAAAATTTTGGGATTGGTTAGCAAATAAAGGGGTATCCATTCATTGTTTTCTTCAATATCACAGGTGTGCTTATGGTGAATATGAAAATTGCTGGCCTTTCCCTCCTCCTCTTTCCAGGAAAAAAGTCCGAGCTCCATTTTTTTTATCTTCTTGGAACAAATATCGCATTCAAGACCCATTTTAACCCCCTCCTGTTCAGGGAAAAACCCGGATAACCGGGTTTTATTGATTTTTCACCATTTTTTTTGTTCTCTCAATTATGGTCTGGGGATCAACTTTTAACCTTGCAACCCCTGATTCCATTGCCGCTTTGGCTACAGCACCCGCAACGGCAGGAGCTACCCTTTCATCAAAAGGCTCAGGAATAACCCGATCTTCCCGCAGGTCATCTCCAACCAAATCAGCTATGGCTTCTGCAGCACCAACTTTCATTTCTTCGTTAATATCACTGGCTCTAACATCAAGGGCTCCCCTCATTACTCCAGGAAAAGCAAGGACATTATTGATCTGGTTGGGGAAATCACTTCGCCCTGTTCCCACTATTCTGGCCCCGGCTTTCTTGGCTTTTTCCGGCATTATTTCCGGAGTTGGATTTGCCAGCGCAAAGATTAAAGGTTCGGAATTCATGGAGCGGACCATTTCTTCACTAACAACATCCCCGATAGAAAGGCCAATGAAAACATCTGCTCCTACCATCGCCTTTTCCAGTCCCCCTTTAATATTATCAGGGTTGGTAATTTGAGCCAGTTCTTCTTTTTCTTTATTCATCCGCTCTGTTCGTCCCCGGAAAATTGTTCCCCTGCTGTCACAAATTATTGAGTTTTTGGCACCCGCATTGATCAAAAGTTTAAGAGTAGCAATTGCGGAAGCCCCAGCTCCATTAACTACTATTTTAATATCTTCAAGCTTTTTATCAGTAAATTTCAGGGCATTAATAATTCCAGCAAGGGTAACAATTGCCGTTCCATGTTGATCATCATGGAAAATTGCCATTCCCGTTTCTTCTTTCAATCTACGCTCGATTTCAAAACATTCTGGAGCGGCAATATCCTCCAGGTTTATTCCCGAAAAAGTAGGCTCAAGGAGTTTAACAAAGTTAACAACCTCATCAACTTCCTTGGTCCCGATACAGAGGGGAAAAGCATCTATACCCGCAAAGTCCTTGAAAAGAACACACTTGCCCTCCATGACCGGCAAAGCAGCTTTTGGGCCTATATCTCCAAGTCCTAAAACAGCGGTTCCGGTGGAAACAACGGCGACCAGATTCCCGCGGGCAGTGTATTCATTTACCAGTTCTTCGTTTTTTGCAATTTCCTTGCAGGGTTCCGCCACTCCTGGGGAATAAGCCAGGCTCAAATCCCGGGGAGTTTTTACACTTACCTTTCCCCGCACTTCAATTTTTCCTTTGTGTTTAAGGTGTAGTTCCAGTGCTTCTTTCTTAAAATCCTTCATAACTTTTTCCTCCTTTAGGGAATCCGGTATTTCTCAATCCCCTTTTCAAAAATATCATTACCATGAATATCGTTGGCAACCAAAACCGGAAATCTCTCAACTTCTAGTCGATGCACCGCTTCAGGTCCAAGGTCTTCATAAGCAATTACTTCAGAAGTTTTTATACAATGGGAAAGAAGGGCCCCGGCCCCTCCTGTAGCCACAAAGTAAATACCGCCAAAACGTTTAAGGGCTTCTCTAACTTCCATGGATCTTTTCCCTTTGCCAATAAACCCCTTAACTCCCTTTTGGAGAAGGATGGGGGTATATGGGTCCATCCGCCCACTTGTTGTGGGACCTGCTGAACCAATGGGTTTTCCGGGTGGTGCAGGGGTAGGCCCAACGTAGAATATTACACTTCCCCCCAGGGGAAAAGGAAGTGGTTTTTTTTCCTCAATTGCCTGAATAATCCTGCGGTGTGCGGCATCCCGGGCAGTATAAATAACACCCGAGAGGAAAACTTTATCTCCAGTTTTTAATTTTTCCAGTCCTTCAGATGCGAGGGGTGTTGTTAATTCAACCACGGCTAACCTCCTTAAAATTCAATGTGACCATGCCGGGCTGCATGGCAGTTGAGGTTAACAGCAACAGGTAAAGAGGCAATGTGGCAGGGATAGGTTAAAATATTTACTCCCAGAGCAGTGGTCCTTCCTCCCAAACCCAGGGGGCCAACACCGAGTTTGTTAACCTCAGAAAGTATTTGTTCCTCAAACCGAGCAAGTTCGGGATCGGTATTCCTGTAATCAGGCGGAAAAAAGAGAGCCTTTTTAGAGAGAAGTGCAGCCTTTTCCATGGTCCCACCAATTCCCACCCCAATTACCAGGGGCGGGCAGGGATTGGGTCCAGCCTCCTTTACAACCTGACAGATGAAATCAATAATCCCCTGAGGACCATCTGCCGGTTTTAGCATTTTAAGCTGACTCATATTCTCGCTGCCGCCACCTTTGGCAGCAATTTCAATTTTTAATTTTTCCCCCTGAACTAAATCAATGTGAATTATGGCCGGAGTGTTATCCCCAGTATTTATTCTCTTGAAAATGGGATCCGAAACCATAGACTTTCTTAAATAACCTTCCTCGTAACCCTTTGCCACTCCAGCATTAATAGCTTCTTTAAGGTCCATTCCTTTTATTCTCAAATCTTCTCCTGCCTCAACAAAAACAACGACAACACCGGTATCCTGGCAGATGGGAAGTTTTTCTTTTGCGGCTATTTCTGAGTTTTCCAGGATTTGTTTAAGCAAATCTTCGCCCAGAGGGGATTCCTCTTTTTCCAGGCTGGACTTCAAGGCATTGCATATTGAAGAATCCAGATTAACATTAATTTCTATTAATTTTTCTGCAACGGCATCAATTATTCTTTTGCTATCAATTTCCCGCAAAGAAAAACCCTCCTCTATTTATCCTTTAAGGCAGAGATAAAGTAAACCCATTCGCATGGCAACCCCATTACGAACCTGTTCCAAAATGGCAGATTTGGGATGGTTCACCAGGCCGGCTTCGATTTCCACCCCGCGGTTAACAGGGCCAGGATGCATCAAAAAACAGCTTTCTTTGGTCCTGGCCAACCGATCCTTATTAATCCCGTAAATTCTGAAATATTCTTCTTGGTTGGGAATAAAAGCTTCTGCCATACGTTCTCTTTGGATCCGAAGTAAGTATAAAATATCTATATCCTCAATTATTTTATCAATATCATGCTCTATTTTCAGGCCTTTTTCCATTAAATCTCCCGGGATCAAAGCCGGAGGTCCTACCAGAATTATCTCTGCCCCCAGTTTCTGCAGGCCAAAAATTTCGGACCGGGCTACCCGACTGTGCAAAATATCCCCCACAATAGCTACCTTCAACCCTTCAAAATCAATACCTCGGTTCCAGATTGTAAAAAGATCTAAAAGAGCCTGGGTGGGGTGCTCTCGGGAACCGTCCCCTCCATTAAGGACCGGGGCATCAGTGTAACGAGTTGCTATTTCAGGAGTTCCAGGCTGGACATGGCGCATAATAATAGCGTCAATATTCATGGCATCAATTGTCTGGATAGTATCAATGAAAGTTTCCCCTTTGGCCAGACTGCTGGTCCCTGCAGAAAAGTTCAATACTTCCATGCCCAATCTTTTTTGAGCGAGCTCAAAAGACATTCTGGTTCTGGTGCTGGGTTCAAAAAAAAGGTTAACCGCGGTATACCCTTTCAGATCTGAAAGCACAACCCCCGGTTTTTTCTCAATCCCTTCCAGGTATCCAGACGCCTTTTCAAAGGTAAGCATAATTTCATCAGCTGTCATTTCTTCAATTCCAAGAACATGTTTTCTTGTCCACTTCAATGGCGAAGCCCCCTTTATTCTTTTTTCTTCATTTTTTATTCCATTTAAACCATCTATTTTCCTGCCTTAACTTAAACCTTGTAAAAAAAAACTCAATTAAACACTGTCCCCCCAGTAACTTCCCAATCAAAAAAAATGTTTCTCCACAGCGAAAGGGCAATTCGATTCTCTGATGAGCAGGGCCAGGCCTTTATCAAAGCTAATTTTTGCTGTTTCTTCCACAATCCTGTTACTAATTCCCAGTGTTTCCCAGGGCCTTAAAACCGCTTCGCAGACATTATATTTACATCCGGTTATTTTAAGTCCCTCCACTGTTCCTCCCCAGGCAACCAGGGAAAATCGTTCCCCTTTTTCTTTTTGCAGCTCCACTCCCCTGGATAACAGTTCAAGGCTATTCCCCGGATTTAAAATAACCCCATGGCAATCATGTTTTTTTATTTTATGTAATACAGAAATTCCGGCAATGGACTGGTCGGGGCGCCCACCCCATGCCCCCAGAATAATTATCTTCTTGTAACCCTTCTGCAAAGCAAATTCAGCCGCTATTTCCAGGTCTGTTTCATCTTTTTCCTCGGGATAGCCAGTAGTTTGAACACCGGCCTTTTTCAAACCAAAAAGGACTTTTTTGGCAATCGAATCAAAGTCTCCCAGGAGATAATCCGGGTAAATACCCATTTCCCAGAGGTATTCCCCTCCACGATCAGCAGCCAATATCGGTTTTTTATCAAAAAGAAAACCTTTATAAAGTTCAATTGGGGCGAGTAAATCTCCACCGGCAATAATATAACAGGTATTTTCAGGCAAAATGGTCCCATCCTTCCACTTCAAGTTGTTGGCACCCTTTTTGGTCAAAAACTTTTACACCCCGGGCTTTTTCTTTAATTTTTCCTATCCTGGAACATTTAAGCTTTAAAGAAGCTAAAATCGACCTGATTTCCTTTTCTTTTTCGGGAGGTGCAGAAAATAATAGCTGATAATCCTCTCCCCCTAATAGGGCAAGTTGGCGAGGGTCCTTTCCCCTGTTTTTTGCCCACCATTTCAGGGCCGGAGAAAGGGGCAGTGAATCCAGATTAATGCTTGCCCCTACATTGCTCCGGGTGCAAATATGACCAATATCATTGGCAAGTCCATCACTGATATCAATCATCGACCTTACCAGCGGTGCAAGCAAAGGACCTGCTTTGCTGGAAACTTGAGGTTTAAGATGAGCCTTTAAAAGAAAATTAATTCCTTCGTTTAACCCGTTTTCTTTAACTTCTTTTAAAATCAATTCAAGTTGGTTTTTACTTGCTTCCTCTGATAACCATAGCCACCCTGCATAGGAATCACCAAGAAATCCAGTTACCCATATATCATCTCCCACCTTAGCACCGGAGCGGGTGATATAATTTATTACTGAACCCCAAATCATAATATTAATAAAAAATGGGCCGGGAGAACGGGTAATATCTCCGCCAATTATTTCCAAACCATATTGGCGACAACCCTCGGCAATCCCCTGCCCAATTTTTGTTAAATAATCGTCACCCATAGCGGGAGGGATGGCCATAGCCAATAAGGCAAATTCAGCCACTCCCCCCATCGCATTTATATCGCTAACATTTACAGCAATAGCTTTATTCCCCAGCCATCCTGGGGGATGGAAAGCCCGTTTAAAATGAACATCTTCTACAAGGGTATCAGTTGATAAAACCTTATTTCCAGGCAAACAATCAACTACTGCTGCATCATCTCCAATTCCCAATTTTACTTTCCCCGAAGAGGGCGCAAAAATTTTTTCCAGCATTTCAATGAGTGCAAATTCCCTCCTCGGTTCCAAATGCGTTTACCTCCTTTGAAAAATTCCCCGCTTGTAACTTAAAGCCAAAACAACTACAAAAGTTAGCAGTGCTTCAGGAATAATAAAAGAAAGGTTGTAGGTTAAGCTGTATACAACAACAGGAGTGCCTTCTGGTGCATAATGGCCAAAAAATACCAGCCCAGAAATAAAGTGGCTTATAAATCGAGCAAAAAATCCAAGGAAAACCCCGGCTGCCAGGTAAAAATATTTCTTGTTTTGAGTTTTCTGAAACCCGGAATAAAAAAGGCCGGCCAAACCCACGAGTAAAAATGCCAGAGGATAATCTAGAATAGCCTGTAGGGGATGAACTATATAAGGTCCAAGGAAAAGTTTAACAATACCAGCTATTCCACCGGCCATTATTCCCGCAGGGAGTCCGTGCCTGAAAGCCACTACAATTAAAGGTACCAGAGCCAGGGTAACTGAACCACCCTGAGGAGCCCGCCAGAGTTTGAACAGGTCCAGAATAACAACAAGAGCAACTGCCAAACCAATTTCTGTCATTAGCCTTAATTCAATCTTCTCTTTCATTATTTGCCTCCTCCGCAGCCCCCTGGACAAGCTCAACCCTACTCAGTTTGCAACGGAGAATGTTGTTGAGCACCTCACTTCCCTCCGCCAGTATTATCTGGTTCAGGTTCTGGGGTCGACAGCCTGCTTTTGACTGCCCTCTCAGCGAAAGCTCCCCCAGTAAGGGCTAATTTAATTCTTAATTATTTTACTTCGCCCTATAAAGGGCGAATCCTTTAAGCAAGTGTTTTCCTCCTGAATAAATCCCAATCAGCACCGTTATTATCGCCAAAAATTGCAGACCCCGCAACAATTACCCTTGCACCTGCCGAAACAATTTCACCGACATTTTCTGCGTTAACTCCCCCGTCAACAGCCAGGTCTATTTCTTTTTCCCTGCTATCAATCAAATACCGGGCTTCCTTTATTTTTTCCAGCATACCCGGAATAAAGGCCTGTCCACCAAAACCGGGATTGACAGTCATCAGCAGTAATAAGTCAATTTCCTCCCAGATACTATCCAGCACTGAAAGGGGAGTTCCCGGATTAAGAGATACGCCCACCCCCACATTGTTTTCTTTTAATTCCTGTATCCCGCGGTAAATATGGGGGGTACTCTCCACATGCAGAGTTATAATGTCGCTTCCTGCGGCAATAAACCCGGAAAGCAGGCGTTCAGGTTTTTCCACCATCAGGTGGGTTTCACAGATTAAATCAGAACCCCTTTTGCAAGCTTCCACAAAAGCAGGGCCCATTGAAATATTGGGTACAAAGTGACCATCCATAATATCAAGGTGGAGCATATCGGCCCCTTTTACATTTTTTAAGGCTTCTCCCAGTTTTAGGGGATCAGCTGCGAGAATAGACGGAGCAATCTTGACATCACCCATTTTATTCCAGCTCCTTTAACAACCGTAAATAATTTTCATAGCGCTTGCCGTCAACTATACTTTCTTCAACTGCTTGTTTTACTCCACAGCCCGGTTCTTTATTGTGCAAACAGGAAGAAAAGCGGCACTTTTCCAGAAGAGGGATAAACTCAACAAAAGTAAAAGGAAGTGAGTTTTTAGGGATTAAATTTACCTTTAACTGGGAAAAACCCGGTGTGTCAGTAATCAAACCACCTTCCCAGGGAAAAAGCTGGACCTGTTTGGTTGTATGCCTTCCTCTACCAAGTTTTCTGCTTACTTCCCCAGTAGCCAGTTCCCACTCGGGATTTATCTGGTTTAAAAGGGTTGATTTCCCAACACCGGTAAGACCAATCAGAACAACCGTTTTTCCTGCAACCGATTCCTTGAATTTCTCAATCCCCTCTCCATGGAGGGCAGAGGTAAAGAAAACCTCGTAACCCAGGGGCTCGTAAATTTTCCTGATTCTTTCCATTTCCAGTCCATCCAGATCAATTTTATTAACACAAATCTTAACAGGAAGTTGGAACCATTCCGCCAGCGCAATTACTTTATCCAGGTAAAAATAATCGGGAGGGGGGTTTTCCAGACTCAATACCACTATTAAAAGGTCAACATTGGCCACTTTGGGACGAAACAGGAGGTTTTTCCTGCCCAGCACTTTTTCCACCACAGGCTGACCATCTTCAATAACAAATTGAACATGGTCCCCGGGGTGAATTTTGACCCCCTCTTTTTTTAAACGCCCCCGGGCAACTGCTGTTAATATTTCCTGTTCTTCCTCATGCCAAAGTAGAAATTCTCCACCGCTTGCTCTTAAAACAGTACCGTTATCCATAGAACCCCCTAATGACCGATTTTTTCTTCTTTGGCCAGTTCACCATTTATAAAAATCTGGACTATAGTCGGGCCAACTGTATGAGCCCGCTGGAAAACTCTATCCCCCGGGCTGTGCACTTCTTGGTAAAGGGTATAACGTCCATTCATATCCTCAATTTCAATCCGAATTTCCTGTTCCTGGGGCCCTTCAGGAACGGGTATTCTGATTCCGGGTGAATAAACCTGGGCCTGGTCTTCATTAATAAGTCCGGAACTCAAAACAATGTCCACAAGATCACCCTCCAGCATTGGAGTTCCCGATCCTGGATTCTGGGCGATGACATAACCGGACATAAAACGACGGGATTCTTCTCTATTAATTTCTCCCACAACAAGCCCTAAACCCGTTAACCTTTCCTGGGCTTCAGACTGGGTTAAACCGGTTAAATTTGGCAAACGGACCATATCCTCTTCGCTGCCCTGGCTAACTACAAGGTTAATCAATTCATCAGCGACAATTTCTTCTCCTGGTTCCGGAGATTGTCTGATTATTGTATTGGGTTCATATTCCTCGTCAAACTCATATTCAATTTCTCCAAAAGAAAGGCCTGCAGCGCTGAGAATTATTTCTGCTTCTCTCAAGGTAACCCTGTAAAGATCAGGAACTTCAGCCCACCTGGGCCCGCTGCTTAAAATTAATCGGATTTCCCGGCTGGCACGAATTCTGGTCCCGGGCTGGGGAAAATGGGTAACAACTGAACCTTTGGGAATCTCGTTATGGGGTTGATCTCCGCTAATTATAAATCTCAATTCAATTTCTTCCAATTTTTCAATCACTTCTTCTTCGGACAATCCCACAAGGTCTGGTACTTCCACTACGGGAACATCCATGTACCAGGAGAAAATACTCCAACCCACAGCAAAAACCAAAATAACCAAAATTGCCGAATAAATCCAATACTTGTACCGCGAAAAACTCCCTGCCGGTTCTTTCCTTGCAACTTCCTCTTTTTCTATATCTCCCTTTTTTCGCCTCAGCGCAAATTTGGAGAAATATTCCTTCCAGCTTTTTCGTTCTTCTTCTTCCTCTTCTTCATCATCCCAGAGTTCGTTCTCAAAATTATTGGGCTGATGATAATTCTCAAAATCCCTTATATGGGGTAATTCCTGGGTATCAGCCTCGTCAGCATCATACTTTCCGGCCTTCTTTTCCCCTCTTTCTTTTACGTATAATTCCTTTGCTTCTTCAACTGCTTCCAGGAAGCTTTCTGCGTTGGGGTAACGATCCTCGGGTTCTTTTTCCAGACTCTTCATTACAATCTTTTCAATATAATCCGGTAGCCCTGCGGTATAAAGAGACGGAGGACTGGGATGTTCCCTGATATGTTTCAAAGCAAGGGTAATAGGTCCCTCGCCCTGAAAAGGTAATCTGCCAGTTAAAAGTTCGTATAAAACAACTCCTAAAGAATAAATATCTGAAGACGAGGTTAGTCGATCTCCCTTGGCCTGTTCAGGGGATATATATGGCGCCGATCCAACCACACTATCAGTATGGGTTAAAGTCGCAGAAGAAACAGCACGGGCTATTCCAAAATCAGTAACCTTGCAACCCTTATCTTCAGTTAAAAGGATATTATGGGGTTTTATGTCACAGTGAACAATATTATTTCGATGGGCAACTGCCAGGGCTTCTCCGATTTGAGAAACTATTTCCAGGCTTTCTTCTACGGATAATTTCCCCTGGCTTTTCAATTTTTTCTTAAGGTCAATTCCCTCAACATTTTCCATAACCAGGAAATGAAATTCTCCATCCTGGCCAATATCATATACATTAACAATATGAGGATGGTTTAGGCTTGCCGCAGCCTTTGCTTCTCTTTGGAATCTGCGAACAAAATCCACGTCACTGGCAAATTGGGGACGGAGAATCTTTACGGCAATCTTTCTTCCCAAAAGCTGGTCTTCGGCTCTAAATACTACGGCCATACCACCTTCGCCGATTTTCTGTTCAAGTTTATACCGATTGTTTAAAATCCGTCCCTCCATTAACTTCCACCTCTTTTATTAACTCTATTCCCCATCATAAGCACACAAAACAACCGTGATATTGTCATGACCACCCCTGGCATTGGCAAGTTCCACCATTTCTTCGGCTGACTTCTGTAAATTTGCTGTCTTTTTTATAATTTGAGTTATTTCCTCATCGCTTACCGGGCCGGTCAAACCATCAGTACAGAGAAGAAAAAGATCCCCTTGCTGCATCTTGAGTTCATAAAATTCAACCTCAATATCCTCCTCCACTCCAAGGGCCTGCAGGAGGACATTTCGTTGGGGATGAATAGCCGCTTCTTCAGTAGAGAGTTTGCCCTGCCGGACCATTTCCTCAACAAGAGACTGGTCGCGAGTAATCCTTTGCAAACGGCCTTTTCGGAATAGATAAAGTCTACTATCACCAACATGGGTTACCAGAGCTTTATTTTCGTTAATTCCCAGGAAAGTAATGGTTGTTCCCATTCCCTCAAGTTCCGGATCACTGCTGGCCCGGGCTATTATTTCTTCATTCGCCTTATAAACAGCTTTTCCCATATCTTCTTTCAAACTGTCTCCATTAATACTAAAATTATCAATTACTTCGAGAGCCAGGCGGCTGGCAATATGGCCTCCCTGATGGCCTCCCATTCCATCGGCAACTGCTAATTTCTTAATATCCTGGGAAAGCTGGACCAGATGTGCGTCCTCATTTCTTTTTCTAATCTTACCGGTGTCTGATAAAGCACCGGTGCGCAGTTGTGTCATTCTTTATCCTCCTCTTCCAGCGTACTGAGTTGCCCACAGGCAGCTTCAATATCCTGGCCCCTTGATTTTCTAACCGAAACAGGGAGACGGTTTGCCTCCAAAATTCCCACAAACCTCTTTATCTTTTCTTCTCCGGAACCCTTAATATTCCCTCCACTGATTGGGTTGGCAGGCAAAATATTTATATGGGCAGGAAACCTGCCCAGAAGGGCTCCAAGTTGCTTAGCATGTTCGGGGCTGTCATTAATACCTTCAATTAGAGCATATTCAAAAGAAATCCGCCGCCCACTTGCATTAAAATAATTGAGGCAGGCTTTGAGTAATTCTTCAAGGGGGTATTTGCGGTTAATTGGAACCAGTTTGCTTCGCAAATCATCGTTGGGAGCGTGCAGAGAAATAGCAAGGACACACTGGAATTCTAAAGCCGCAAGCTTATTTATTTCTGGAATCAGTCCACAGGTAGAAATAGTGATCCGCCTCTGGCCAATATTCTGTCCCTCTGGATCTCCAAGTATTTCAATTGATTTTACAACTGCCTCCAAATTGGCCAGTGGTTCTCCCATTCCCATAAAAACAACATTCCGAATAGAACAGCCGGTTATTTTGCTTATGGCGTGAATCTGACCAACAATTTCTCCGGGAAGCAGGTTTCTCTTTAAACCCATTTTTCCGGTTGCACAAAATTTGCATTGGAAACTGCAGCCAACCTGGCTTGAAACACATAAAGTGTTATGATCTCTATGTTTTAGGAAAACACTTTCGATTTTTTCTCCATCGAATAATTCAAGTAAAAACTTCCTTGTTCCATCATTGCCCTTCCATTCCCTAATTATTTGCAGGGGGGCGATTAAAGTTTGACGGGCCATTTTTTCCTTTAACTTTTTAGGGAGATTATGCATCTTATCCAGGTCATCCTCGCAATGGGCCTGGATCCAGTTAAAAATTTGCGACCCTCTATAATTTGGCTCCTCCAAATTTTCCATCAGGGAGGAAAGTTCCTTTTTTGTCATACCGCGTAATTCCGTTTTAAGTTCCATAGTTCTCCTTCTGTTTATCATAATTAAAAGTTCGACAATTTTGCCCCCGGCTCCTTTTGTAAAAGTCTAATTTAAGGTCCGCAGGAATGCTGTATGGATAAAAAACCACCCCGGAGATGGAATTCCCTGGGGGGAACGGTTTTCAACACCTTTAATTACCATGTCTCTTACTTTTGCTGAAGTTGTTATCCACCTCTGAAAAGAAACTCCCAGGGATGGCCCAACAAGGTTTGCCAGTAAAATAGCAATAATAACATATAAAAGGGAAAACGCTCCCAGTCCAAAAAGAATCGCCAAAAAGACAATAGAGGCCAAAAGATTAACAACGAGGATAGTGGTTCCGCACCGGGTATGAACGGCAAGATTTTCTTCTCCCTGCTGGAGCCTAATTAAACCTTCCCTGGCTGCTTCTTCAACTTCCAGGGGATTGGCCTGACCCCTGATAAAAAAACCATTTTCCTTGGCCAATCCAGAAAAGAATAGACCTCTTCCGTATTTTTCCTCCAGAACATTAATTGTTGCATGTTCTAAGGCGTGGTTTTTTCTAAGCAGTTTATTTGTAGCAATCTGGTAAATCTGCCCCGGGGCACTCAAAAGAACTACTATTGAATTAAAAGCAAATTTAAAGGGAATAAAAACCAGCAGAAAAATACCCAACATAACTAATAAGGGCAAAATTAGCGGTGGGAATAAAATAACCATTAAAAAAAGAAGTAAAATGAAAAACCCCATTTTTTTACCTCCGGGACCCAGCGAGTAATAAAAACAGGCGAAGCAGGTGGGCGATTGCAACTGCAGTAGCAGCAACATAAGTTAAAGCAGCTGCGTCAAGCACTTTTTTTACCTGCCCCATTTCACCCTGAGCCAGAATATTTTTGTGTTCCAGAACCTGCATGGCCCTGGTGCTGGCATTGAATTCAACTGGAAGAGTTGCTACCTGGAACAAAACAGCCCCGGCAAAAAATATAATCCCTGCGATTACAAGGCTTTCTGCCGCAAAAATAAAACCGATAAAGGCCAGGGGGATCCCCAGACGAGACCCAATATTGGCAGCAGGAAATATCAGGCTTCGAATTGCCAGGGGAGCATATCCATTCAGGTCTTGAAGAGCATGGGCTGCTTCATGGGCAGCAACACCTATTGCAGCGAGGGAGTTACCACTAAAAACATCCTGAGAAAGGCGGATGGTTTTATTCCTGGGGTCATAGTGATCGGAAAGCTGCCCCTCTCCTCTTTCTATTTTAATTTTCCGCCCTTCTACCCCGAGTACCTCCCGGGCAATTTGAGCTCCGGTGTAGGGGGCTCGAGATGGAATCCGCAAATATTTATTAAAGGTGGCCTTTACCTTGTATTGAGCATAAAAAGCAAAAAGCATCGCCGGAATTACAACAATTATTGAAATATCAAAAACTGGAAAAAACATTACCCTACCCCCTTACACAAACTTTTAATTGCAGTTTCCAGTTCAGTCCAATCAACTTCTGTATTTAAACACGGCCCATCCGGCCTTATATTGACCACTCCCAAAACCGGATGGGGAAAAACATCTTGAATCCCACTCATCAAATCCCGCTCACAGGCAATGGCTACAATAGCCCGGGGCTTCATCTTTTTTACCACCTGCCGGGCTCCAGTCCCCCCCGAAACTACAGCCAGGCGAAAATCTAGTTCCTCCTGCATCTCGGTTAAATTACCAATCTGGCATTCCCCGCATCTATTACAATTGTTTAAATCATGGGTAATTCGGTGGGGGCAATTTGCTTTTTGGATACAATGAGGCGCTAAAACAAGAATATCTTCCGGAGAAAAACGAAGCCGCAAACTTTTTACCAGCTTATTGGTTAGATTAATATAATTTCTCTGCAGTTTCTCCCGGGAAAAGCCAAATAATTGGCCAATCTTAATTACAAAGCCCATAAAATAATTTACAGTTAAAACCATCGGAGTTTGAAGGATAAAGGGGATTCTATTATTCCTAATTAATAGCCATATCCCCAAAAACCCCCCAACTAAAACCAAAAAAATCAGGGTTAAAATCAAACTAAAAACCAAAAAGAAAATATTTACCAGAGCCGAAACTCCGAATATATTAAAAAACCATAAAAAGCCCAGAACCAGGATGAAGGCGAAAAACACCCCCAGGGTCAGGAAAATAAATGAAGAGTTAAGTTTTCTATCATCCATTTTTCTCGCCCCTTCTCCCAAACCGGTCCCCATCTTCCAGAGGATAGCCCCGCAGAAAAGCCCCTGAAGGCAAGGGTTTTTTCCCGGGCCTTTGGAGCTTTAAAATTCCCAGGGCCTCATTTTTTGTTTGAACTACAATTTCTTCATTAATAACCTTGAACTGCCCGGGTTGATATCCAGGAATATTATTCAATACTTCTCCCTTCCAGATTTTCCATTCCTCTCCCCTGTAATAAGTTCTGGCAACAGGAAAAGGATTCAAGGCTCTTAACTTTCTTTCCAAATTTTCCGCATCCTTTTCCCAATCAAGGTAAATTTCTTCCTGTTTTAGCTTGGGGGCATGGACAGGTTGGCCTGATTGTTTTTGGGGATTTATCTTTCCAGTATTGAATAATTTCAAAGTTTTTAAAAGAAGAGGTGCTCCTTCTTCAGCCATTTTATTATGGAGCTTTCCCAAGGTGTCATCATTTTCAATGGGAATACTTTTTTGCATTAAAATCGGACCGGTATCCCAGCCTTCATCCATTAACATGGTAGTTAAACCACTTTCCCGGTCCCCGTTTAAGATTGCTCGCTGAATGGGATTTGGCCCCCTGTATTTAGGAAGCATTGACGCATGAAGATTAACGGCACCATTTTTACAAATATTTAATAATTCCCCGCTAATTTTCTGCCCAAAAGCCACAACAACAAGAAAATCCGCCTCTTTTTCAGCAATAAAATCAAGATTATCCCTGCTATTAATATTTTTAACTTGATATAGAGGGAGATTTAGTTCTCTTGCTGTCTGAGAAACCGCCGTCAGTTTGGTCTTCTGCCCCCTACCCCGGGGGCGAGGAGGCTGAGAAAAAACTCCAACGACTTCTGTTTCTTGATCTGCTGCTAAAAACTTTAGAGAAGGAACCGCAAAATCAGGGGTGCCTGCAAAAAAAACCCTCATCAGTCCTCAATCTCCTTTTTTGGCAGGGGTCTTCCTCTCTGGACAATCAATTTACCCTGAAGATGATCAATTTCATGTTGCAAAACTCTTGCTGCAAAACCCGAAAATTCTTTTTCTAATTTTTCCCCATTGCGATCAAGTCCTCTAACCTTTATCCAGTTTGCCCTTTTTATCGCCCTTTCTTCTCCAGGCACGCTTAAACAACCCTCTGCTCCTTCTTCCCCTTCACCACTTTCCAATATTTCCGGGTTTAAAATAACTTCCAATCCCTCACCAATATCGTAAACTACTACCTGTTTATTAACTCCAATCTGAGGCGCGGCAAGCCCAACACCCGGAGCATCATACATGGTATCCGCCATATCTTTTATTAGCCTTTTAAGGCTTTCATCAATTTTTTTTATGGGGCTACACTTGCTTTTTAAAACAGGATCACCCATCGTCCTTACCGGTCTTATGGCCAATTATATCCACCTCACAATTCTTAGATAATTATAACATTCCCTTTGGATTAAGTTCAAGGTTCACCCCAATGTTATCCCTGATTAGCTCCCTTGTAATTGGACTGGTTTTATTTACCATTTCCCGGAAAACATCTCGATTTGAACTGCGACAGGATATCTGCCATCTGTATTTTCCTCTTTCCTCGGAGAAGTAAGCAGGAGCGGGTCCTATCATTTCCAAATCTCCCCTGCGGGCAAAAAATGCAATTTCTTTGGCAAGTCTCCTGGCGCTTTGAGAAACTTCCTTTTCAGAATTCCCCGAAAGGATATAAACCAGAAACTGGGTAACAGGAGGATAATTAAATTCCTCCCTGAAATCAAGCTCTTTCTTCATAAACTCTCTCCAGTCGTTTTTCGCAGCAAGCCGCAGTGTAGCGTTATCGGGGTTGTAAGTCTGGATTAAAAGGTTTCCGTCCCTGACTCTTCGCAAATTGGCATTAATCAGATGAAATAAATCTTCCTGGCAATCATAAAACGGCAGGTTCAGTTGAGTATCTGCCATTACCATAACACCCGCATCAAAAAGGGGGAAAAATTCTTTTAACATTAACCTGGTCCCAATAACAATTTCCCACTTCCCATTTTGAATTTCTCCTGAAATTTTTCCCAGTTGAACCAGGTTTTTAACCCGATCAGAATCAACAATAACCTGCCGCAATCCAGGGAATAATTTATTTATTTCTTCGGAAACTTTTTCTGTTCCTATTCCCAACGACCTGATATATTTGCTTTCGCACTCAGGACAGACCTGCAGGGACTTTTGTTTTTTCTTACAGCGATGACAGTAAAGAATATTGTTTTCCTTATGGAAGGTCATAGCCCTATTGCAATTTTCACACCGAGCAACAAAACCACAGCTTCTGCAGAGGATAAAGGGTGCATACCCCCTGCGGTTTACATAAAGGAAAACTTTATTTTTCTTTCTTTCTGTCAATTCCTGGAGTTGGGATTGGGTTTTCTGACTGAAGATGCTTACATTTCCCTTGCTAAACTCTTCCCGCATATCCACCAGTTCGACTCCGGTTTCCCCTGTTTTAAGAGCGGGGCTTTCCCTGTAAATTAATTCTTTCTTCTTGATTCCATAAAAAGAATTCAGGGAGGGACTTGCCGAGGATAAAAGTAATTCCCCACCTTCAAGATTAACTCTTTCTCTGGCTACCTCCGCTGTAATATAGCGGGGATTTTCCTGTTGGCGATAGGCTTCATCTTCTTCGTTGTGAATTATCATTAACCCCAGGTTTGCAACAGGAGAAAAAACTGCCGACCTTGTCCCTACTAGAACAACGGGCCCATTTTTTTTGCACTTCCACCATTGGTCATAGCGTTCCCGGGGAGCAAGATCACTATGGAGCACCAAGGTTTCTGCGGGGAAATATTTAACAAGCATTTCCCCAACCCGATCAGCCAATTGAGCTTCGGGTACTAACAATATTACACTTTGGCCCTGTTTAATTTTATTTTCAACAAGAGAAAAATAAATTTGCCAAACATTTTCTCCGGCCCCAAAATGAAAAACAATGGGATTTTCAGAGTTTAAGCCCAGTCTCTTTTGCCCAACCTCACCGCTGGGAAAAGCTTCTGGTTTATCCGGGCGAGGTGAAAGCGGATCTTTCCCGGAAATTAACCTCCTTACTTCTAACAAACCTTTTTTTTCCATAGCACTTATTGTTGAAGAACTGGTTGCAGCTTCTCTTTCAATTTCTTTTTTTAGTGGGGGATAATTAACGGAGTTCAAATACTCCCAAACAGCCTTTTGTTTCACAGCCTTCCCCAATTCAATATCCTGATCGGGGAACAATTTATAAACCCGGGATTCCTTAGGAACCGCTTCCCGGGTTATTTCAGGTGGAACAACAGCTTCCAGAGCAGTAATGTGGAAGCAAAAATAATTATTAACCAGCCATTCAACAAGTTTAAGTTGGGTTGAATTAAGGATGGGTTCACCCAAAACATCCGTAACTGGTTTTATTTTTTTAATTTCGCTTTTTTCTTTTAATCTCCAGACAAATCCTTCCCNTAAACCGCGGCCGAAGGGAATACGAACTTTACAGCCAGGTTTAATCTGTTTGCAAAAACAAGAAGGTATCGAATAGTCAAAAACCCGGTCCACTTCTCCATGGGAAATATCAATAATAACTTCGGCCACTTTGGGAACCATTTTAGATTTGTCGCCCTCCTTGGTCCTTCAAATCCTTTGCCCTGTCAGTTTTCTCCCAGGGTAAATCCAGGTCTTCTCTGCCCATGTGCCCATATGCTGCTATCTGACGGTAAAGAGGACGGAGAAGATCAAGATCTTTTATAATCTTACTCGGTCTGAGGTCAAAATTTTCCCGAACCAGTTTTTCCAGTTGCCCATCGCTTATAGTTCCCGTGTTAAAAGTATTAACGAATATGGATACCGGCCGGGCAACACCGATTGCATAAGCAATTTGCACCTCGCACTTTTTGGCGAGTCCAGCAGCAACAATATTTTTCGCAACATATCTTGCTGCGTACGAACCAGAACGGTCAACTTTGGTTGGATCCTTCCCGGAAAAAGCTCCTCCGCCATGTCTTGAATATCCTCCATAGGTATCAACAATTATCTTCCTACCAGTAAGGCCAGCATCACCCTGGGGCCCCCCAATTACAAATCGACCTGTGGGATTAACATAATAAAGCATTTTTTCATTCTTCAAATTATCGGGAATTATTGGGTCAACCACTTCCTGGATAATATCCTGGTGGAGTTGCTCGTTCTCAACCTTAGGGTGGTGCTGGGCTGAAACAACAACCGTGTGGACTCTTTCAGGACCTCCCGGTCCATATTCAATGGTTACCTGGGTTTTCCCGTCGGGCCTGAGATAGGGAATTACACCATTCTTTCGAACCCAGGCTAGTCTGCGAGCAATTTTGTGGCTGAGCATAATGGGAAGGGGCATTAGTTCAGGGGTTTCATCGCAGGCAAACCCAAACATTAAACCCTGGTCACCTGCCCCGATCTCATGATCCTCCCCGTTTTGAGCTCGATCAACTCCCTGGGCAATATCTGGAGATTGTTCGTCAATTGAGGTTAATACCGCGCAGGTATCACAATCAAACCCATACTTGGCCCGGGTATACCCAATTTCTCTAACAGTTTCTCTGGCAACCCTGGGAATATCCACATAACAGGATGTTGTTATTTCACCTGCAACCATGATTAAGCCCGTGTTTACAAGGGTTTCACAGGCTACCCTGGCCATTTTATCATCCTTAATTATTTCATCCAAAATACTATCGCTGATCTGGTCAGCAATCTTATCCGGGTGCCCTTCAGTTACTGATTCAGAGGTAAACAAAAATTTCCCATTGGAAGACATTTAATCACCCACTTTGTTTAGTTTTACTTCAATACTTTCTTTCAAGGTAATCTGGGGTATGTTAATTTCACACTTGTAGGCCACAACCATTACTCCAGCCTTATATGCTTCTTCAACTTTCTGTCCAAAAACAGGATCCATTTCATAGTGTGGAGAAAAAGCATTGCCATCCTCTCTCTGCACGGAGAAAAACAACGCCCCCCTCGAACCATTACTTTGGGCTTTAATTAATTCATCAATATGTCTTGCTCCTCTTGCCGTGGGTGCATCCGGAAAGAGAGCACGACCATTTTGGACCAGATTCACTGATTTCACTTCCACATACACCGGCCCCTGGGGGGAAGAAAGCTTGAAATCAAGCCTGCTTTTACCAAAGGTAATTTCTTTTTTTTCTATAGTTGCTCCTTGAAATTCCTTTATTTTTTTCTCAGCAAGGGCTTCAGCGAAAAGCAGTGTGGAAAGCCGTGAATCCACTGCGACAATACTTTCAGGACCCCTGACCAGAACCAGGTCCCAGAGGGTTTTTCTTTGTTTGTTTTGGACTGGCTCCAAATACACTCTTGTTCCCGGTTGCATTAGTTCTTCAAGCCGGCCCGTATTGGGAACATGAGCCAGTTGGGTTTGCCCCCATACTCTTACTTTTGCAACAAATCGGTTTTCCCTTTCCAGCAATATTGCCGGTGTTAATTTGTTATATTCCATTTTTTTACCTCTGTTCAGGTTAATTTAAACAAATAAAAACTTTTTTGTTTCCAGAAAGCTAATAATTTGCAGGGTTATTCCTCGGTATTTTTTTAATCCCGGGCGAAAAAACCATAAGACTTCAAAAATCATTTTGCTCTATTCCAGGTTTTTTATGGGGAAGAAAAAAAGCTTTTCTCTTCTGTCATCTTGCTTCGGTAAAAATCAACATAATAATTTACTAAACTCCAAACTCTTCCCAAAAAATACCTACATTTATCTTATACAAGGTATTTTGAACTGTCAACTAAAAAAGGGTCTTGATTTATAATCAAGACCCTTTTCTTTCTTATACCCAGCCCCTGAGTCGCATTGCTTCGTCAAGGCGTTTTATTGCAACCATATATGCAGTTATTCTCATGTTAACATCATTTTCAAGGTAGGAATTGTATACATTTTTGAAAGCCTTGACCATTATTTTTTCCAGCTTTTCTTTCACTTCGTCAGCTGCCCAGTAAAAATTCATCAGGTTCTGGACCCATTCAAAGTAGGAAACGGTAACTCCACCAGCATTGGCCAGAATATCGGGAAGAACCAGAACTCCTTTTTCATCAAGAATTTCATCTGCTTTAGGAGTTGTCGGTCCGTTTGCTGCTTCCCCAATTATTTTGGCCTTTATGTTAGCAGCATTTTTGGTAGTAATTACATTTTCCAGGGCTGCCGGAATCAGAATATCACACTCTAATTCTAACAGGTCCTTATTGGAGATTTCGTTGCAGCCGGGGAAGCCCTTTACTGAGCCCACTCGCTCCTTATGTTCTTTCAATTCAACGGGATCAAACCCATCGGGGTTATAAACTCCTCCGGAAGAATCGTTAGCTGCAATAATTTTTGCTCCGAGCTCTTTTAAGAGGCGTCCGGCAGCGCTTCCTGCGTTTCCATAACCCTGTATTACAACTGTTGCTCCGTTAAGGTCCATGCCAATTGCTTTTGCAGCTTCCCGCACCACGATTACACAACCACGAGCAGTGGCTTCTTCACGGCCTTCAGAACCACCCAGAATAATCGGTTTACCGGTTAAAAGCCCTGGAACGTTTACCCCTTTTAACTGGCTATACTCATCCATCATCCAGGCCATTATCTGGGGGTTGGTATAAACATCAGGAGCAGGAATGTCTTTATCCGGACCAACTATTGGAGCAAGGGCACGGATAAAGTTACGGGACAATCTCTCGATCTCCCTGCGGGAGAGTTCCTTGGGATTAACCTGAACTCCACCTTTACCCCCACCATATGGTATTCCAACAAGGGCGCATTTAAAGGTCATCCAGGCAGCAAGGGCTTTTGTTTCATCCATTGCAACATCAGGATGGAAACGAAGTCCCCCTTTGGTCGGTCCAAGAGCATCATTATGCTGACAGCGATAGCCGGTAAAAACCTTTACAGAACCATCATCCATCCTTACCGGAACTGAACAGGTGAAAACGCGCATCGGTTCTTTTAATAGGTCATGCACTCCTGGATCTAAGTCCAGTTCCCGAGCCGCTACTGCTAGCTGCTGTTGAACAATTTCATAGACGTTAAGACTTTCTTCCATTAATTAATTCACCTCTTTTTTTATTAATTACTAAAATTCCTCAAAATTCAAGACGAAAACTCCCCATTAAAACCTCCTTTCCTAGCCAAAATGAGATAATATTACCCCAGCGGCAACGGCCGAACCAATAACACCGGCCACATTAGGTCCCATGGCGTGCATTAAAAGGTGATTGTCTCCATCCGCTTCTAAACCAAGTTTTTGGCTGACCCGGGCTGCCATTGGAACCGCAGATACACCGGCGGAACCAATAAGGGGGTTGATTTTCCCTCCGGTCAACCTGTACATAATTTTGCCCAAAACAACCCCTGAAAAAGTACCAACTGAAAAGGCAAAGAGGCCCAACAAAATAATCTGGATTGTTTCCCAAACAAGGAAATTTTCCGCAGTTGCAGTCGCTCCAACAGTAAGGCCCAAAAAGATGGTTACTATATTAACCAGAGAATCCCGGGCCGTTTGCAGTAACCGGTCAACCACACCGGATTCCTTCAAAAGGTTACCAAACATTAAAGAACCGATTAAGGGAATTGAGGCGGGAATAAGTAAGCCTGTTAGAATGGTTACGGCAACAGGAAAAATTATCTTTTCTTTCTGAGAAACCTCTCTTAACTGGCCCATTCTAACTTTTCGTTCGGTATCATTGGTTAATAATTTAATTATGGGCGGCTGGATTACAGGAACCAGGGCCATGTAAGAATACGCTGCAACAGCTATCGGCCCCAAAAGTTCCGGGGCCAGATTCGCTGCAGTAAAAATAGCTGTTGGCCCATCTGCCCCGCCTATTATCCCAATTGCTCCAGCTTGAAAGGGTTGAAAACCCACCGCAAGAGCGCCCAAAATGGTGGTGAAAATCCCAAACTGGGCTGCTGCACCGAGCAACATGGTTTTTGGATTGGCCAGCAGAGGGCCGAAATCCGTCCAGGCTCCAACCCCAATAAAAATAAGGGGGGGATAAATACCCAGACTGGTTCCCTGGTAAAGGTAATAAAGCAAACCCCCTACCTCACCCCCCTGGGGTGGGGCCATAATTCCGGTCAGGGGTAAATTGACCATTATTACCCCAAAACTGATCGGGATGAGCAAAAGAGGTTCATATTTTTTCTTTATCGCAAGATATAACAGAACCCCGGCCACTGCAACCATAACCATTTGCTGCCAGGTCATATTGGCAAAACCTGTGCTCTGCCAGAAACTATCTATTGCAAGTTCCATTAATTTTCCCCCTACTCCAAAATTACAAGAATATCTCCTGGATTAACGGAAGCTCCCTCATTTACTTTAATTTCTTTGATTTTCCCATCAGCGTTCGCGGTAATTTCGTTTTCCATTTTCATCGCTTCGAGGATCATAAGCACCTGACCTTTGGTAACTTCATCCCCTGTTTTTACGGTTACTTTCAAAACCTTTCCGGACATGGGTGCCTTTACTTCTCCGGGTATGCCACTACTCTGCACTGCCTTCTTTTTTTCCTGAGTTTTTGGAGCAGCAGGGGCAGAAGAAACAGGGGATTTTTCAACAAAAGAGGTTTGCTTTTCTCCGCCTTCCTTGATTTCCTCAACCTCAACCTCGTATTCCTCACCATTTACTCTAATTCTGTATTTTTTCATGCCTGGTCTTAACTTCCTTTCCATTCTGGTTTATTATTAATAAGTTCCTGACGGCCCCTCCGGGCCCACTCTTCACCACGATGGCTGACCCTAATTATCTTAAACCTGTCATCGCCCCTGTAAGCATGAATAGCAGCAGTTATTGCTGCGATCGGTGGTTCAGTTTTTTCCTCCTCATCTTGCCCGGTAAGGTGTTCATCCCGGGCCGGGGGAGGGGTTTTAGGTCCAAAAATTTTCTCTAATCCCACAACTACCAGGCCAAGGAATATTAAAGCAACAAAAACGGTCCCCGTCCCGAGGATTATTATTTCCCAACCAGCAGTTAAATCAGGCATTTCTCTTCCTCCTTAAACCGGAAAATTACCGTGTTTCCTGGGCGGCCGGGAAACCTTTTTGCAGGATAAAAGGTCCAGGGAATAAATTAAACGGGCCCGGGTTGCTTCATATTCGATGATATCGTGAACCATACCCCGCCTGGCTGCCACAAGGGGATTGGCAAAAAGTTCCCGATATTCTTTTATTTTTTCCTGCCTTACTTCTTCAGGATTTTCTGCCCCTTTAATTTCTTTCCGGTAAATTATGTTTGCCGCTCCCTCAGGCCCCATAACAGCAATTTCCGCGTTAGGCCAGGCATAAACAAAGTCTGCTCCCAGAGCCTGGCTACACATGGCCACAAAAGCCCCTCCGTAAGCCTTACGAGCAATTAAAGTTACCTTGGGAACTGTAGCCTCGGAATAAGCATAGAGAAGTTTCGCCCCGTGGCGAATTACACCCCCATATTCCTGTTCGGTTCCCGGAAGATAACCCGGAACATCCACCAGATTAACCAGGGGAATATTGAAAGCATCACAAAACCTGATAAAACGCGAAGCTTTATCAGAGGAATCAATATCTAAAACTCCACCTTTGTCTTTGGGTTGATTGGCAACTATTCCTACAGATTTTCCACCCAGGCGGGCAAAACCAACAATAATATTCGGGGCAAAATAGGGATGGACTTCAAAAAAGTAGCCCCCATCGACTATCAGCCTTATTACCTCTTTCATATCATATAGTCGCTTGGGATCCTCAGGAACAATATCCCTAATCCCCTGAGGTCCTGGAGCAGGTGGTTCTTCGGTTTGGGTTTCGGGTGGATTTTCCATATTGTTTGCAGGTAAATAGCTCAATAATTCCCGGATAGCATTCAAGCAGGATTCTTCATCAGCATTGTTAAAGTGGGCAACTCCACTGAGCTGATTGTGAGTTGCTGCTCCACCCAGTTCTTCAGGAGAGACTTCCTGCCCTGTAACGGCTTTCACTACCTGAGGACCGGTTATAAACATCTGGCTTATTCCTTCCACCATAAAAGTAAAATCCATGAGAGCTGGAGAATAAACCGCTCCTCCGGCACAGGGGCCAAGGATTGCAGCAATCTGGGGAATAACTCCAGAGGCAATTGTATTGCGGTAGAAAATATCCCCATAGCCGTCCAAGGCATCCACGCCTTCCTGAATCCTTGCCCCTCCTGAATCATTCAAACCAATTATCGGAGCTCCATTTTCCAGGGCCAGATCCATTATTTTTACTATTTTTTTTGCGTGAGCTTCTCCAAGAGTTCCCCCCATTGCAGTGAAATCCTGGGCAAAAACAAATACCAGTTGTCCGTTAACCGTCCCAGAACCTGTTACTACCCCTTCTCCCGGAACTTCCCGGCCTTCCATTCCTAGATCTGTTGACCTGTGAGCAGTAAAAAGGTTAATTTCCATAAAAGAATCAGGATCAAGCAGTTTTTCCAACCTCTGTCGGGCTGTTAACTTCCCTTTTTCATGCTGGGATTTTATTTTTTCACTACCCCCGCCAAGTTTAGCCCTTTCCTTAAGTGACTGCAGGGTTTCTCCTTTTTTTGCTTTCATACTCACTCTCCTCTACTCATGCTGGCATAATTCTAATAAAACTCCCTGGGTTTCCTTGGGGTGGACAAAGGCAATCAGGGCCCCCCCGGCCCCGGGAACAGGTTCCTCATTAATCAACCTGATTCCCTGCTCTTTTAATTTATCCAGTTCGGCTGCCACATCATCAACGGAAACAGCAAGGTGGTGAATTCCGCTCCCTTTTTTATCCAGGAATTTCTGAATGGGGCTTTCCGGGTCAGTTGGCTCTAATAGTTCGATCTTGCTTTCCCCAAGTGGTAACATGGCAACCCGGACTTTTTGGGAAGGAACCTCTTCAATATTTACAATTTCCAAACCCATAAGATTATAAACTTTCGCCGCCTCTTCAATATTGGATACAGCAATACCAATGTGGTCTATATGCATTTTAATCACTCCCGGAAATCAATTTTTCTGCCCAATAAGCAGGTGATTTTTCCCGCCTGTTAATAGATTTAATAGCCTTTTCCCAGTCTTCTGTTCCCAGAAGCGGCCCCAGATATAGATCCTGAAAGCGAGCCTGTAGGTGCATTTTTAGGGCCATTTCATTTCTCATTTTTTCTTTCTTTTCTTTCTGGCCTGATTTTTCAAGGCTCTTCTGGTGATCCAGAAATTTCTCAAGCAGGGTATCAAGATTCTGCCCCTGGCTGGCAACCAGCTTAATTACAGGAGGGACCCATTTTTCATCCCCATTCCGGGAAGAAAGCATACTTTGCAATAATCCCGCGAGAGTTTCCGCTCCCTCCAGATCAGCCTTGTTTACGGCAAAAATATCGCCGATTTCCAGTAAACCAGCCTTAATAGTTTGAACATCGTCTCCTGTCCCGGGCATCATTATTACTGCTACAGTATCAGCAAGAGATACAATATCTGTTTCCGATTGGCCCACACCAACGGTTTCCACCAGGATCCTGTCAACTCCAAAGGCTTGATACAAAGAAACTGCGTCCATTATTGCAGGGCTAAGCCCACCCAAGGCGCCTCGGGAAGCCATGCTGCGAATGAAGATCCCTTCTCTTCCAGCCAAGTCCATCATTCGAACCCGATCTCCGAGAATGGCTCCTCCGGAAAAGGGACTGGTCGGATCTACGGCAATGACCCCAATTCTCTCAGACCTGTTGGCCAAACTATCTACCAGATAATTAGTAATGGTGCTTTTACCCACCCCTGGAGCTCCAGTAAGGCCCCAGATTGGACAGGACCTGACCTCGGGGTAAATGGAATCAAGAAGTTCTCGGTAACCACTTTTTCTATTTTCGATAAAGGTTAGACCTTTAGCAAGGGCTTTTTCTTCACCAGCAATTATTCCCCGGGCCAGTTCATTTACCTGATTACCCATTTACCTTTTCCTTTATATAGGAAACGATATCTTCTGTTGAAGTGCCAGGAGAGAAAATCCGATCAAACCCAACATCCTCCAGTTGTTTTCTATCTTTCTCTGGAATAATTCCTCCTCCAATCAGCAGAATATCTTCGTGTCCTTTTTCCTGGAGCAGTTCTGCCACTTTTTTGAAGAGGTGGTTGTGGGCTCCGGAAAGACTACTCAGGCCAATTACCTGAACATCTTCTTGAACTGCAGCGGAAACAATCTGATCTGGAGTTCGGCGAAGACCCGTATAGATAACTTCCATGCCCGCATCCCTTAAGGCCTGTGCCACAACTTTAGCTCCACGGTCATGCCCGTCAAGACCCGGTTTGGCAATTAATACTCTAATCTTATTCTCGCCCATGTTTCTGCCTCCTAACTTTAAAATGTGGGAGCCTGGTACTCACCGTAAATTGAACGCAGGACATCACAAATTTCCCCGAGTGTTGCATAAGCTTTAACTGCATCAATTATTGCTGGCATAAGATTTTCATCTTCTTGGGCTGTTTTCTTAAGCTGCTCCAGTGCTTTTTGAGCTTCTTTTTCGTCTCTTTTTGCCCTGGTATTTTTTAATTTTTTAATCTGTTCTTTTTCCATCTGGGGATCAACTTCAAGAAGATCAGTAGGAGAAGGTTCTTCCTGGGCGTATTTATTAACCCCTACCACAATATCTTCCTGTCTTTCAACTCTTTTCTGCATTTCATATGCGCTTTTCTGGATTTCTCGTTGCACATAACCTTTTTCAATTGCTTTTACCATTCCGCCCATTTCTTCAATTTTTTCTAGGTACTCTTCTACCCTCTTTTCAATATCATCAGTAAGGCTTTCCACATAATAAGATCCTCCCAGGGGATCAACAGTTGAAGTTGAACCGCTTTCACTGGCAATGATTTGCTGGGTCCGCAGAGCAATCCGCACCGATTCCTCACTTGGCAGAGCCCATGCTTCATCATAGGAATTGGTATGCAAAGATTGCGTTCCCCCCAAAACTGCTGCCAGGGCCTGGATGGTAACCCTAACAATATTATTTTGCGCCTGCTGAGCAGTTAAAGAAGCCCCTGCAGTCTGGGTGTGAAAGCGAAGCATTTTGCTCTTGGGATTCTCTGCTCCAAACTTTTCCTCCATGATTTTTGCCCACAACCTGCGGGCGGCCCGGAATTTTGCCACTTCTTCCAGAAGGTTCATCTGAGCATTGAAAAAGAAAGAAAGCCGGGGAGCAAATTCATCCACTTTCAATCCGGCCTGGAGAGCAGCCTTTACATAGGCTATTCCGTCAGCCAGGGTAAAAGCGAGTTCCTGCACAGCATTCGCTCCTGCTTCCCTGATATGGTAACCGGAAATACTGATTGTATTCCAGTTCGGTAATTCCCGGGAACAATAAGCAAATATGTCTGTAATCAAACGCAAAGATGGACCCGGAGGAAAAATATAAGTACCGCGGGCAAAATATTCTTTTAAAATATCATTTTGAATGGTACCCTTTAATTTATCAGCTGAAACCCCCTGTTTTTCTGCCAGGGCTATATACATGGCCAGAAGTACTGCTGCAGGAGAATTAATTGTCATGGAAGTGCTGACCTTATCCAGAGGAATCTGGTCAAAAAGAATTTCCATATCAGCCAGGGAGTCAATGGGAACCCCGACCTTACCTACCTCTCCATCAGCAAGGGGGTGGTCTGAATCAAGTCCAATCTGTGTTGGCAGGTCAAAGGCAACTGAAAGTCCAGTCTGCCCTTGCTCCAGAAGGTAGCGATAACGGCGATTGGATTCTTCAGCACTGGCAAATCCTGCGTACTGGCGCATTGTCCAGGGACGTCCCCGGTACATAGTTGGGTAAACCCCCCGAACAAAAGGATACTGACCTGGAAAACCCGCCTTTTCCAGGTATTCGTCATCAGAATAATCCAGCGGAGTATAGATTTCTTTTACCGGTTCCCGATAGGAGGTAAAGGCTTCATTCCAACCTCTTTGCTGGAACTTTGCAAAAGGACCTTCTCGCCATTTTTTTAGATTCTCTTGAATTTTTTCCTGCCGGTCCTTGTCTTTCATTCTTCTTCTTCCTCCTCCTTGCTTTTAATTTTGTATTGGTTCAGGTTCTCCGCCAGTTCTTCACCAAGTTCCAGAGCCTTTTTGTTTAAATCCTCGGTTCCCCTGGGGACTCTCTCCAGAACCACTTCTCTCAATTTCTCTGTTTCTACTACTTCGTGAAGTTTATTGAAAAGGGCAAGAGAAACTACATTAACAACCATCCTCGTTCCCAGTTTTTCCTGGGTTAACTTTTGGATTGGCACGACGTAAGTTGGACCACCACGCATGGCAATATCTACTCTCTCATCCACTACCATTATCCCGTATTCCTTGAGGTCCCGGTTATATTTGTTATATGCTTCCTGGGTTAAGGCCAGGAGAAAATCCGGTTTATTAACCTGGGGGTAGTCTATTTCTTCATCGGAAATGATTACTTCCGCCTTGCTGGCTCCTCCGCGGGCTTCAGGCCCATAAGACTGGGTCTGAACAACTTCCTTATCGGTAAACCTGACCACAGCTTCGGATAATATGATCCCTGCAAGGATCAAACCCTGACCTCCTGCCCCGCTTAGCCTGATTTCATACCTGGCCATTATTCTTTACCCCCCTGCACACTTTTAATTAATTGATCGTACCTGGCTGTATACTCCTCGTCATCTCTTTCTGCAAAAATCCCGGTAATTATTTTTCCTTTTAATTGCTCGGAATCCAGGTCCCTGGCTTTTTTGATATCGATAGAATTTTTCTTCTGCCACTCCAGCATTTCCAGCGGTGTTTTCATTTTATTACGGCGCCCATAATAGGTCGGGCACTGGCTTATTGCTTCTACATAAGAAAAACCTTCTTTTCCAAAGGCTTTTTCTATATAGGAATCCAGTTTGGGAAGGTGGTAAACCGTTCCCCGGGCCACAAAATTAGCCCCGGCACTCCTGGTCAGTTCGCAAAGGTCAAAGGGCGGCTCGATATTTCCGTAAGGTGATGTAGTGGCCATTGACCCTTCCGGAGTCATTGGGGAATACTGCCCACTGGTCATCCCATAAATTTGATTGTTAAACAAAACCACATTTATCCCGATATTTCGTCGGCAGGCATGGATCAGGTGATTTCCTCCGATAGCGGCACCGTCTCCATCCCCTGTTATTACAATCACATGCAGTTCTGGATTGGCTAGTTTAATTCCGGTGGCAAAAGCTATCGGCCGACCATGAACTGTATGCAGGGTATTGAAATTCATATAACCTGGAGCTCGGGATGAACAACCTATCCCGGAAACAACAGTTACTTTTTCAGGGTCCCAACCCATCTTATCAATACCTTTAACAATACTCATCATTACCGAACCGTGGCCGCACCCCGGGCACCAGATATGGGGAAGTTTATCTACTCGAAAATATTTTTCCATTTCCATTTAATTAACCCCCTCCAGTTTTGCAAGAATCTGTTCGGGAGTAATGAGAACTCCATCAGCCCGCTGGGCTCCACGGATAGGAATCCTTTTATCCATTACTCTCTCCACTTCACCTATCAACTGCCCTCTATTCATCTCAGCAACAACTATATTATTCTTATCATGTCCCGCCTGGGCAACAATTTCTTCAGGGAAAGGCCAGATCGTTTTCAAAATTAACAGCCCAACCAAAAGGCCTTTTTCCCGGGCAATTCTCCAGGCTGCCTTGGCCGAACGGGCTGATGCACCGTAGCTGATTATCAACTGATTGGCCTGGCGCAAACCGTAGGTTTCATAAAGGAACAGCGTCTCTTTATACTTATCAATTTTTTCGTGGAGACGATTTAATAGTCTGCTGGTAACCTCGGGTCTGTTTGAAGGAAAACCGGTCTCATCATGGTATAACCCGGTTGTATGGAAGCGATAACCACCACCATATGGGGGCAACGGAGGGATTAAATCTTCATCAGTAATATCATAGGGCTGGAAGGATCCCGGGGCTCCATGGGGTTGCTTTCGGTTGGTTATTACCATTTCATCTTTTCGGGGGAGAATAACTCTTTCCCGCAGGTGCCCGATGGTTTCATCGAGCAATAAAATTACGGGGGTCCGAAACCTTTCAGCCCAGTTTACTGCCTGAAAGCTTAAAAGGTAAGCATCAGTGACTGAGTTTGGACAGAGCACCAGAGCAGGGTGATCACCGTGGGTTCCCCAGCGGGCCTGCATCACATCTCCTTGAGCTGGAGAAGTAGGCAGTCCAGTACTCGGGCCAGCCCGCTGCACATTCATAATCACACAGGGCGCTTCAATCATATTGGCAAAACCTATTATTTCCTGTTTAAGAGAAAAACCAGGACCGCTGGTTGCAGTCACTGCTTTTTTCCCAGCAAGGGAGGCCCCAACAACAGCTCCCATACTGGCAATTTCGTCTTCCATCTGAATAAACTTTCCTCCCACCTTGGGAAGCTTTGCTGCAAATTCTTCTGCAATCTCCGAGGAGGGTGTTATCGGATATCCGGCGTAAAAAAGAACCCCTGCATCAAGAGCTCCTTCAACACAGGCTTCATTACCCTGCATAAGCTTAACTCTCTCAGTCATTATTTTCAATCACCTCGACTTTTATGGCATAATCAGGACAGCGGAGAACACATTGATTACACGCAATACAGTTTTCCGGATCCTTTACTTCCATTTTCCCATCATTTCTAAGCCCCAAAATCTTTTTGGGACAGAAAGTTGCACAAATTTCGCAACCTTTACACCAGGATTCCTTGATCTCGACCTTCCCTTTTTTTGGCAACCTTTACACCTCTTTCGCTTCAACTTTTGCAATCAATTATACAATTTTTACAAAAAAAGAAGAACTCCTTCATAATTTCCCTAAAAAGTATACATAAATAATAAGAGCCTAAAAGGCTCTTTTTATTTGATTTCTCGCCTGAGTTTTTGCACCTCACTAAGGATCCGGTTCCCCAGATCCAGTTTGGTTGTTGGAGGAAGGCTTTCATAAGAATCCGGGAAAACGAGGGTTGCCTGATTTGAATCCACTCCAAACCCGGATCCCTCAGCAGAAACGTCATTAGCGACGATAAAATCCAGATATTTTCTTTTTAGTTTTTCCTGGGCATTGGCAACGATATTCTCTGTTTCGGCGGCGAAGCCTACCAGTATTCGATCACCTTTTTTCCGCCCAATTTCTTCGAGAATGTCTTCATTGCGCTCTAAAGCCAAAACGAGCTCCTTTTTTTCTTCTTTTTTCACCTTCATTTTATAGGTTTCTTTGGGACGAAAATCCATCGGAGCCGCAGCTTTAATTATAACATCATTATCCAAGCATCTTTTTACAACAGCATCCAGCATTTCCCTGGTGGTTGAAATCTTTACCAATTCGTTCAGCCCCCAGGGAGTTTTTAATTGGGTAGGTCCAGAAATCAGTGTTACCTGAGCTCCCCGGCGCAAAGCTGCCTGGGCAATAGCATAACCCATTTTCCCTGATGAAGGATTGGTCAAAACCCTGACTGGATCAATAAACTCCTGGGTTGGGCCTGCAGTTACAAGTAATCGCATTCCAGCAAGATCCTTGGGGGTTAAAGCCCGAATTACTTCTTCAATGATAATTTCGTTATCAGCAAGCCTGCCTTTCCCGGAAGAACCTTCAGCCAATCGCCCTACTTCCGGTTCAATAAAAGTATAGTCCATCTCCTGTAGCTTCCTTAAATTAACCTGGAAAATTGGATTCTCATACATCCGGTTATTCATGGCTGGAGCAAAAATAACAGGGGCTTTTGTTGCTGAAATTGTTGTTGTTAGGAGATCGTCCGCTATGCCACTGGCAACCTTACCGATAATATTATACGTTGCAGGAGCCACAAGGATAAGGTCGGCTTCTGTTGCCAGCTCAATGTGCTGAATATTCCAGTTGGGCGGTTCGGAAAACATGTCCGTAGCAACAGGCTGATGGGTTATGCTCTGGAATGTAATGGGACGAACCAGTTCACAGGCAGCCCTGGTCATAATTACCCTGACTTTGGCTCCCTGTTTTACCATTCGGCTTGCAATATCAACTGCTTTATAAGCAGCAATACCTCCGCTCACACCAATTACAATAGTCTTCCCCTGGAGCAAAATTTCCCCTCCTCAATTACTTAATGCTGTCAATCTTTTTCCGGATATAATCTACTTTTCCAGCTATTATTTCATTCATTGCTATCGTTACAGGTTTATTGGTACTTGAATATTCAATAAGGGGTTTACTTCCATCATTTAAGGCCCTTGCCCTTTTGGCTGCAGCAATAACCAGGGTATAGGGGCTGTCAACTCTCTGCATTAATTTTTCATGACTCAACCGCTTGTTAATAGCCACCCTTTAATTTCCCCTTTCCTCGTCACAAATAATTCTTTTTATTCTGTTTACAGTTTCCTGGAGTTCATCATTGATAACAATATAATTGTAATCGTCCTGCTCCTCCATTTCCTGGAGAGCATTCTGTAAACGGATTTCTTTTTCTTGAGAGGAGTCTGTACCTCTTTTTTCCAGACGTTGGGCCAGTTCTTCTAAACTTGGGGGAGCCAGAAAGATGAAAACGCCTTCAGGGCATTTCTTTTTAATCTGTCTTGCTCCCTGAACATCGATTTCCAGTATTATGTGTTTCCCGGCCTGCAAAGTCTTTTCGACAAAATCCCGGGGAGTTCCATAAAGGTGATTGTGAACCCGGGCCCACTCCAGCCATAGGTTTTCCTCAATACCTTTCTGGAAATCCTCGGGGGTAAGGAAAAAATAGTCTTTACCGTTAACTTCGCCGGGGCGGGGCGGGCGGGTTGTTGCTGAAACTGAATATACCAGGTCTTTTCTCTGCCGTAATAATTCCCTGAGGACGGTTCCCTTCCCGACCCCGGAAGGACCGGAAAGAATAAATAATTTCCCCTCTTTCATTTTTACAGGGGAGCTTCTTTATCGACTAAACGGTGAGAAACAGTTTCTGGTTGCACTGCACTCAAAATGATATGATCGGAATCAGTAATAACAACGGCACGAGTCCGCCGGCCGTAAGTAGCATCTACAAGGCGACCTTGCTCCCTTGCTTCCTGGATAATTCTTTTAATGGGGGCCGATTCAGGGCTTACAATTGCAATAATCCTGTTTGCTGCGACAATATTTCCGAAACCAATATTAATTAGCTTAATATCCATTAATTATCCCTCCTGAAAACTTATAAAATGTTTTGAACCTGTTCCCTGATTTTTTCTACCCAACTTTTTAACTCAATAACCCGATACAAAACTTCACGGTTATTAATCTTGGAGCCGATGGTGTTAATTTCCCTGAGCATCTCCTGAGCAATAAAATCCAGTTTCTTCCCAACTGCATTTTTCTCCCGCAACGCCCCGCTTAAATGTTCAAGATGGCTTTCTAAACGGACTATTTCTTCTTGAATATCACTGCGTTCCGCTAACACCCCCGCTTCCATCATTATTCTTTCTTCGGCAAAATCATTTTCCTCGAGAAAACTCTCCAGTTTGCTTTTTAGCTTATGATAATGTTCTTTCTGGATTTCGGGCAATATACCTTTTATACTTTGGACCATTTCCGCAATTTTTTTCGCATATTCTTCTATTTCCTTTTTCAGCGTCTCCCCTTCTCTTTCCTGCATGAAAATTAATTGTTCCAAGGCCTGTTTTATAGATCCCTGTAGAACTTCTTTTACCTCTTCCAGTTCAGGGGTTTTCTTCTGTCTTAAAACTCCAGGAAGAGAAAGCTTAAACTCCTCACTAACCATTCCCTTCCCGACAGCCTGAATTATAGCCTGATTGTAGGCCTGAAGCAAACTGGTATCCAGGGAAATTTCCGGAACTTCCCCTTCTTCAACCACAACATTAATATTCAAATCAACCCTTCCCCGGGCAATTCGTTCTTTCACCAGTGATCTAACAAGGGGATCCAGTGCAGAATATTCTCCAGGAAAATAAATATTAAGAGAAAGATTGCGGTGATTTACACTCTTTATTTCAGTTTCAAAAATCCAGCGGCCTTTTTTTGCAACTCCGGTCCCATACCCGGTCATACTCCTCATTTTGCACTCCTCCTCTAATTTCCTTTAAATAATATCATAATAAAAGGCCCGTTTCAATAATTCCATCCAGGTTTTAAAATAGTGGATTGACTTTTTCTTTAAAAACATCGCTTGACTACAAGCACCTAAATAGTGAATAATAGCATATAAAGAGTTGTGTTTCAGGAGGGAGTTTTATCATGGACGGCGTTATGCTCAATAAGACGGGAGCAGAACTGCAAAGAGAATTACAAACTGGGTATATCATAAAAATATATCAACCTCACCAGCAGGTTGTTAATATTGAATTCCGCTGCCAGCATAGGAATAAAAATCTTTATATTTTTCTTCACCCCTCTGATCAGGGGATTTTTCTCGCAGATTATAATATGGACAATCCCCCCAAACCCCCTTCCTTTACCATGTTACTCCGCAAGTACCTGCAGGGAATGCCCCTGGATAAAATTGAGCAGCGGGGTCTGGATAGAATGCTTGTTTTCCATTTTGGTTCATTCCAGTTAATTGTTGAATTGATGGGGCGGCATGCTAATTTAGCCCTCGTCAAGGAAGGAAAAGTCCTGGGAGTTTTAAAACCCCAGGGGGAAGAAAGCCAGCGTCCCATCAGTCCCGGGTTACCATATAACCCCCCTCCCGCCCAGGGGAAATACGATCCCTGGGAGATTCCCTGGGAAAGATTAAAAGGGGAAAACGGAGATAAAAAAATCTGGAGATTATTATTTGATAATATTGAAGGAATCGGCCCTAAAACAGCAAAGGACCTGGTAGTGAGAGCTGAACTTGATCCCGAAGAAAAGGTAGATAATCTGGGAGAGCAGCAAATGGATAATGTCAAAGAAGTTGTTTCCTGGCTCGAAAATTTCCTTGCCACCTCTCCTCCCGATCCTACTGCCCTATATGAAGACGAAGAATTATTTGAAGTTTTCCCCTTCGAACCAGTTGCCTGGCCGGAAATGGAAAAAAGAAAATTTGCTACCCTGTCCCAACTTTTGGGAACAACCATAATTCAAAACTGGGAAAAAAATCAACTACAGGGAAAAAAGAACCAACTGCAAAAATTGGTAAATAAAGAGGTCAAGAAAAAAGAGCGGAAATTGCAAAAACTGCAGGCAGACCTTCGAGAAGCCCGGGGAAGTGAAACCCTCAAGGTCAAGGGAGAACTTTTAACCGCCTATGCTCATAAAATTAAAAAAGGGGATCAGGTAGTTGAACTTCCCAATTATTACCAGGATAATTCCCCAATAGAAATAAAAATAAAGCCAGAACTTTCCCCTCATGCCAACGCCCAAAAATATTTCAAACAATATCATAAAAAGAAAAAGGCTTTAAAACACCTCAAAAAACAGCTGGCTTTAACCCGGCGGGAGTTAAGATACCTGGAGGAGGCAAACCATTATCTGGACCAGGCAGATTCTCTGAGAGAAGTTTGGGAATTAGAAGAGGAATTTAAAGAAACAGGCGTGATCACAATCCGCAGGAAAAAAAGCAGCCCAGATATCAAGAGCAAACCACGCCAGTTCGAAACTTCTGACGGAAGAACAATCCTGGTAGGGAGAAATAATCGCCAAAACGAAGAATTATTTCGGAAAGCAAAACCCCACGATTTATGGTTTCACACCAGGGAAATACCGGGATCTCATGTCATAATCAAAACTGAAAAACTTGCTGTAAACGATGAGGACCTGCTTAAGGCAGCCAGCCTGGCAGCTTTTTTCAGCAAGGGTAGACAAGACAGTAAGGTTGCAGTTGACTACACCGAGGTTAAAAATTTAAAAAAGCCCAAAGGAAGTCCTCTCGGTTTTGTTCACTACGAAAACTACAGGACAATTCTTGCCCCACCTGAACTTCCTGGTTCCTAAAAAATGGCACGGGTTCCCCGTGCCATTTTTTTATTCCATCTCCGATACTCCTGTAAAATTAAACCCATCAATAACCAGGGCAGGAGACTGCGGAGCTCCCATTTGGAAGGGCATTTTGCCCAGGCTATCGCCAACCCCAACTACTTTTTTCAATGCTTCAATTATGTTCTGGGTAAATCTCAAGTTTTTGAGAGCATGATCAACTTTTCCATTTTTTATCCAGAAGGTCCCATCCCTGGTTAAGCCCGTAATAATTGTCTTTTGAGGATGAATTACTCCCACGTAATGAAACCTTGTAACTAAAACTCCTTTTTCCACTTTTTGCAGAAGCTGGTCGTTGGTTTCTTTTCCGGGTCTCATTTTTAGGTGGGTGGGCATCGGCCCATAAGTCCTGAAAACGGGAGGCAGAGCATGCCCTGTTGATTTCCTGTCCTCTTTTTGGGCTAAATAATGATCGTAAACATAGTTCTTGTAAATACCTTCTTCTACGAGAGGAATTGGCCTTTTGGGCATCCCCTCACCATCATAAGGAAAGGGCAGCCCATTTTCATCATAGGGATCATCAATAATGGAAATTTTCTCTGCCATAACCTGTTCTCCAATCTTACCAGTAAAAAAACTTCTGCCTTCATTACAGGCAAGTCCATTAAATCCAATAAAGCTGAGGTAACCCAATAGTTCGCATACAGCCAGAGGTTCTAGGATTACAGTATATTCTCCTGGCTGGAGGGTTTCCCTTTCCTGGGTAGCTGCACATTTTTTAGCAGCCTTTTCAGCAACTTCAGAAACATTTAAATCATCAACATTAACCTGGACATCCTGGGCAAAACCTTCTCCGCCACCGGGACCTCCCATGTATAAGACCTTTAAAAAAGCCTGGGAAGTCATCCATTCTCGGTAGTTTCCACTGGAATTAATGGAAATATATTTGTTGGCTTGAGTTGAAAAAGTTCCAAACCCTTTAAATCCTTCCCTTTCTCCAATTCTCCTGATTTCTGCAATTCCTTCCGCCCTCTTTTCAGGGCTGCAGTTGGCTGTTTTTTGGGAATATGAAGGTAGCTCAGGGGCAATTTCTTCTGTAAAAGGTAGTCCAGGAAAGTCAGGGTCCGGTTTTTGATAACTTGCTGCTTTATGGGCTCGTTCTATTGCCTGCCGGACTGAAGAAGGGCTGAGATCTGTTGTGTTGGCACTACCTTTTCGTTTTTGGTCATGAACAACTACCGTAAGGTTTGCTGTTTCCTGGCTTATATTTTGATGTATGATGGATTCTGCAAAGCGAGAAAGCTTAAGATTTGTCTGCTGGCAAAATATTTCGGTGTGTTCTGCCGGAGATTCAGCAACCAGTTTTCTTAATTCTTCCTTTTTCATCGGCTGACACCTACCTTTATATTTCTAAACCTGGCATAGGAAGCTCCATGACCTACCGGTGCGGCTTGCATGGGTTCACCTTTTCCACAGTTGGGAACACCCCACATTTTCCATTCTGAAGAGCCGGCGATTCCATCACATGAACGCCAGAAAGGAAGGGTACTTCCCGTATAGGTGGGGTTTCTTAGCATTCCCCTAATTTTTCCATCTTCAATTAGCCAACCGATCTCTGTCCCAAACTGGAAATTGATCCTTTTATCATCAATACTCCAGGATTTGATCATATCCAGAAGAATACCTTTTTCGGTACCCTGGATTAATTCCTCGAGGGAGGAATTTCCGGGTTCCAGATTAATATTGGTCATCCGAATGATGGGGAAATTGCTCCAGCCAATAGCTCTCATTGTTCCATTACTTTTCTGCTTTAACACCGGTGCTGTTTCCCGGGAAGTTAAATAGTTTTCAAAACGTCCGTTTTGTACTATGGGAACACGCTGCCCGGGGACACCTTCATCATCATAGGCAAAGCTTCCTAGGGCTCCAGGCATCGTCGCATCCGCATAGATATTCACCAGTTCTGAACCATAGACCAGTTCCTTCAGGTTGTCGGGAGTCAAAAAACTTGTCCCTGCAAAAGCCGCCTCAGTTCCCAGGACCCGATCAAGTTCAATGGGATGTCCGACTGATTCGTGAACCTGAAGTCCCAGTTGACAGCCCCCGAGAATAAGGGTCATTTCACCCTTAGGACATTGTTCCGCAGTTAAAAGACCTTCTGCTTCTCTGCGAACCCTTTCAGCTTCCCCTTCTAAATCCATCTCTCTGATAAACTCGAAGCCTTTCTGAGCGTAATTCCCCCCGAATGCACTGGGATAAGATCGAATCTGGCGATCTTTCCCATCCGTACTCATGGCGCTAATTCCTGCTCCAGTTCTGTAAAAAGTCTGTTCAATTTCTGAACCTTCCGAGGAAATAAATAATTTCTTTTCTTTCTGGCAATTAATATTCCCAGTAGTTAGAAAAATTTTTTCTCCTTTCATTCCCTGATGAGCTTTTTGCAGAAGTTCAATCTTCTCATCCAGGGAAATATCGAAAGGATCTTCCTCAATCTCGGAAGTAAACTCGGTTTGGGCTGGTTCAACTGGAGCAAGTTCTCTTGGAGGTTGCCCCTTATTTGCCGCCCGCGCCAGGGCAACGGCTTCTCCGGATAATTGATCAGCCTTATCAAGATTTTCTTCAGCTAGGCTCATGCTGGCAAATCCCCAGCTCCCATTAACCCAAACTCTTAATCCCACTCCCCTATCTTCTCCCAGGTTCAGGTCTTCAATTTTTCCATTTTTGCATCTGATGCCCTGGTTTTCATTCTCAATATAACGCAAATCAGCATAATCCGCTCCTGCTTCCAGTGCCTTTTTTATCAGCCTTTTCCAGCGTTCCACGAAATCCCTCCTCATTAAAAAGAGGAAAAAGCCTCATAAGAGGCTTATTCCTCATCCTTTTTAGACTTTGCAATTATCTGTTCAGTTTCACGGGGCGGAACCTTATCGTAATAAGCAACTTTCATACTAAAGGTTCCCTGGCCCCCGGTAATTGATTTAAGGTCATTGGCATAATTAGCCATTTCAGCAAGGGGAACATTGGCTTTAATTATCTGCAACCCATCCTGAGGATCCATTCCCAGGATTTTCCCCCGCTTACTGTTCAGGTCTCCGATAACATCACCCATCTGCTCTTCTGATACTTCAACCCGAACTTCCATGATTGGTTCCAGAAGGACGGGATCAGCATTTTCTACTGCTTTTTTAAAGGCCTTGGAAGCTGCTAGTTTGAAGGCCATTTCCGAAGAATCAACCGGGTGATAGGAGCCATCAAAAACAGTTGCCTTGAAATCAACAACGTGATATCCGGCAATTACCCCTTCTTTCATAGCCTCACGGACACCCTTTTCAACTCCAGGGATAAACTGGTTGGGAATTGCCCCTCCGAAAATTTCTTCTTTAAACTCAAAACCACTTCCCCGGGGCATGGGTTCAAGCCGGATGTGGACGTGCCCGTATTGGCCTCTTCCACCGGTTTGTTTTTTATGCTTTTCTTCAACTTCAATTTTTTTCTGGATAGTTTCTTTGTAAGCAATCTTGGGAGCAGTTGTTTCAAAATCAACTCCAAATTTCCGCTTACTTACATCCTTAACTATATCCAGGTGCATTGTTCCCATTCCGGAAACAACCAGTTCGTTTGTTTCGGGATCATGGAAAACATTAAAGGTTGGGTCTTCTTCCGCGAAGCGATTTAATGCTGTACTAATTTTGTCTTCGTCCCCTTCCCCTTTGGGATAGGCGGCGAGAGAAAGGTTGGGTTTGGGAAACTTAATTTGGGGAAGAATGATCGGATTTTCTTTTTCGCAGAGGGTATCACCAGTTCCAGTATGCTGCAGTTTGGCAACCGCTCCAATATCTCCAGCAATTACTTCCTCAACATTTTCCTGGTCTTTCCCTTTTTGGTTATAAAGTTTTGCGATTTTTTCGCTTTCTTCTTTGTTGGCATTATAAATTTCGGAGTCTATGGTTATTTTCCCTGAGAAAACGCGGAAAATTGATAGCCTCCCTACATAGGGGTCAACCATGGTTTTGGCAACCAGAGCACAGGTTGGTTCATCCAGGGATGGTTTGCGTGCGGTTTCCTCCTCGCTATCAGGAAGAACACCTTTAACCGGCCCCCGCCCCACAGGTGATGGAAGAACCTTGGGTGCGAGGTTTAAAATTTCATCAACTCCCATACCCTTATTAGCTGAACCAGCAAAAACGGGCATCAATTTTCCTTCCCGCACACCTTTTTCCAGGGCGTTTTCCAGCTCTTCTTTGCTCAATTCCTCTTCTTCCAGGTATTTCATCATCAATTCATCGTCCACTTCGGCCAGGGTTTCAACCATTTCCATGTGGAACTCCTCGTAATCATCAACGTATTCGGCCGGAATATCCTCAACTTTATACTTTCCCCAATCCTCGTAAACATGAGCTTTTCCACTAAAGAGGTCGATTACTCCCTTGAAATTATCTTCTGAACCCATCGGTATAAACAGGGGAATAACTCCACTGCCAAAGTTTTCCTGGACCTGGCTTAAGGTACCCCGGAAATCAGCGCTTTCCCGGTCCATCTTGTTAATGAAAACCAGGCGAGGTAAGTTTGCATCGTCGGCCATTTTCCAGACTCGATGAGTATTTACCTCGACCCCAGATGCTGCACAAACCATAACAATAGCACTGTCAACTACCCGGAGGGCCCCATGAACATCACCAATGAAATCGATATAACCGGGAGTATCAATCATATTGAATTTAATCCCACCCCGATAAATAGGGATGTAAGTGGCATTGATAGAAATCCCTTTGTTTTTTTCTTCGGGGGTGAAGTCAGACGCTGTAGTTCCTTCTTCAACCTTCCCCAGGCGATTAATTGCTCCATTATGGAAAAGCATAGATTCAAGCAAAGAAGTTTTTCCCACGCTGCCGTGGGAAAGCAAAGCAATGTTTCTGATGTCTTCAGGTTTAGAAACCTTCACTAAAAACCACCATCCTTATTATAAAAATATAGTAGAGGGAAAAGGCTCATTTGTTTATCCCATATCTCTCTATTTTTTCTCTTTAATGTTTGCAAAAACCTTCTTAATCAAGAAAACTTTTCAATCTAATCCGCTAATTATAATTGGAGCAATATCGGTTATTTCCCTGACTCCCCTGAAAAGGGCGCCATTCTTCCCCAATACATAAGTAGGTACTGGATTCTCTGTATGGAGATGGGTCGAATTATCCTCTATATTCCCATGGTCACTGGTAATAATCAAAGTTGAACCCTCCGGGAGTTTTGTGATTAAACTATCTAAAAATTTTTCTAAATTTTGCAGAACTATTCTTGTAAACTCGGGGTCATTGCGATGCCCCGCTATATCTGTTTGAAAAAATTCGAAAATTGACAGTTCATTTTCAGAGGCAACATTCAACAAAACTTCTCCCGCTTCCTTCGGTGACCATAGCGGAACATCATAGCCCCTTTCCCGGAGTTGTTTATTCGTGAATTCCTGATATACAGCCTTTTTATTTCTTAAATCTTCAAGGGTTCTAAAATTCTGCCCTGCTGCAAGGACGGTATAAGTTGTTACTGAAGCTCTTCTTACATTTTCCCAAGTAAATTCCCTGGTGTAGGCGTTGGCAAAAGTACTTTTATATCCTTTTTCCTTAACCTTTTTCAGCAAGGATTTTTCCTTAATTAAAGATATCAGGGTGGGCCCGGGAAAACCACTGCGATGGCCTCCCACAAGGGGGATGGGATTTTCTCCAGTCAAAAGAGCAGTCTGACCCGTAGCGCTTTGGGGTAATCCAGGACATCCGAGGGAAGCATCGGTTTTCAGCAAATAACCTGTCCCTTTTCCAGTAATTATCTCCTTTAGACGAGGAAATTCTTTTTGAATTATGGGGTTTGTTTTAGAATCATGGTTCAACCCCAAACCATCAATGAAAAATAGCAGAAAAGACAATTCAGTTTTTACTCTCCCGGCTTCCCGGTTTGACCAGAGATAGTCCCTGCTCGCAGAGGGGACACTCCCCAGGGGAGTAAATTTCTACTTCAACTCGCAAAAGGGCCTGGAAAGGAACTGGCATGTTAATATCCTTGGGGCTTCGATCTACAATAGAACCCAACCCAACTATTTCTGCACTTTCATTTTTTACAACTTCAACAACTTCCAGGGCAGACTTCCCGGTAGTGACAACATCCTCAACAATTAAAACCCGGCTTCCTGGTTCAATGGAAAAACCCCGGCGCAGTTGCATTATTCCATCTTTCCGCTCGGCAAATATCCCCCGGCACCCGATACTCCGGGCCACTTCATGGGCCAGAACCACACCACCCAGGGCTGGACCAACTACCAGATCAATTTTTTGATCAGAAAATTTCTGGGCCAGGGCTGCTCCCAGTTTTTCTGCCTGCTCGGGATATTGTAAAACCTGGGCACACTGCAGGTACTTGTCGCTGTGCAGGCCCGAGGAAAGCAGGAAATGTCCCTCCTGGAGCACTCCAAATTCTTCAAGGCATTGCATTATTTCTTCTTTTTTCATAAATCAATCCTCCCTTTCCCGGTGAGCAAGTCCCACCATTTCTTCCAAACTGGAAAAATTATGGCGCCGCATATAATCCAATAGATAATTCTTTATTTCTAAAGGAGCCTTTGGATTGACAAAATTTACAGTTCCCAGGGCTATTGCCCTGGCTCCCGCAAGTAAAAAAGCTACAGCGTCTTCTCCCTTGGTAATACCACCCATGCCAATTATTGGAATTTTAATCTGCCGGTAAACCTGGTAAATCATCCTCAGGGCTACTGGTTTTACCGCAGGCCCTGAAAGTCCCCCCACTATATTACCCAGCATGGGTTTTTGTCTTTCTACGTCGATCTCCATCCCCATCAGGGTGTTAATTAAAGAAACAGCGTCAGCTCCTGCTTTTTCTGCCTGAATAGCAATTTCTCCCACGTCAGCTACATTTGGTGTCAACTTAATTATAAGCGGTTTGGTGGTTATTTCCCGCAGCCTTGCAGTTATCTCATAAACCAAACCCGGATTGGTTCCAAAGGCAAGGCCCCCTTCCCTCACATTAGGGCAGGAAACATTTACTTCCAGAGCAGAAACCGTTGAAAAAGGGTCGAGCCTTCTGGCCAGTTCTTCATAATCACGAATTCTTCGCCCGGCGATATTTACAATCACGGGGATTTTCAGTTTTTCCAGGAAAGGAAGTTCTTCTTTGATAAAATATTCTATCCCCGGGTTCTGAAGCCCAATTGAATTCAAAATTCCTGCAGCAGTTTCTACAATTCTGATACCGCTGTTACCAGAACGGGATTCGAGAGTTAAACCTTTTGTTACCAGGCCTCCCCAGCAATGAAGATCAATGTAATTGCTGTATTCACGGCCATTTCCATAAGTTCCAGAAGCCGTAAGGAGGGGGTTATTTAATTCTAAGGAGCCAATCCTGCTCTGAATTTTAGGTTCCATCAATATTTACCTCCTGCCAGCGAAAAACGGGACCTTCAACACAGGCCCGGACTATCTGAGGTTCTTCCCGGGGTGGTTTTTTTACCTTGACTGCACAACCCAAACAGGTTCCCACCCCGCAGCCCATTCTTCGATCAATGGAAACCTGGATGGAAAAATCACTGCAATCATTGCACAGACCTGCTATTTCCCTGTACATTCCCTCCGGTCCACAACAATAAAGAGAGGTCTTTTTTTTCGTTTTGAGATGGGGGGGAAGCAAATCGGTAACCTGCTTTGCTTCACCACGGGGAGAGTTTTCATGACTTGAAAAGAATTCAACTTCCTCGGGCAAAAAATCTTTGATAAAAAGGAGTTCCCGCTCCCTCATTCCCAGGAAAAATTTATTATCCACTCCCTTTTTGGGCAAACGATGGGCTAAAAACACCAGAGGGGCAGCTCCCACTCCTCCCCCAATCAGAAAATTCTGCCCGGAATCCTCAATCTCGAAACCATTTCCCAGCGGACCCAGGACATCAATTTCATCTCCAGGACGAAATCGGGTCATAATTCTGGTTCCTCTTCCCACAACCTGGTAAAGAACTGATAAAGTTTCTCCCTGGGCATTTAATATACTCATGGGTCGGCGCAGAAGAGGGTCATAAATTGTTCCCAGGTTAATGTGGATAAATTTCCCGGGTTGGGCCTCCCCTGCCATTTGTTCATTTCTAATTTTTAGAAAATAAAGCCCCGGAGCTATCTCTTCATTCTTCTCGATTAAAACAGACTCCTGCAGCATGTCGGCCTCCTTTAATCCCAGGCGAGGCGCCCGGCCTTTTTTAAAGCGGAATTAATATCTGTCCTCATCTTTTCAACAGCCTGTCGTGCGGCCCATTGATGCTGGTCAGGATAGCTATCTTTTTCATATGCAAAGATAATTGATCGGGAAGCATTTATTAAAGCCCCGAGTCCATCTTCATTGAAAAACGGAATAACATCTTCAGGCCCTGCCCCCTGAGCTCCATAACCGGGAACCAGTAAATAGGATTTGGGCATTAAGTCCCGAAGTTTCTCTGCAGCTCCGGAAAAGGTTGCCCCTGTAACCGCTCCCAACTGGCTGTAGGGAACTTTTTCAGATACTAAATACTCCCCCCAATTATTTACCATCATCGCGACTTTTTCATAGAGGAGTTCGCCACTTTCCAAGCGGAGGTCCTGGATATCCTTGCTTCCAGGGTTAGAAGTTTTTACAAGGACAAATGCTCCCTTTTTATTTTCTTCCATCTCCCGGAGAAAAGGTTCCACACTATCCTTGCCCAGATAGGGGTTTAGGGTTACCGCATCTGCATTGAAAACTTTTTTCTTAACCCCATACCAGAAATTTACCCCTCCCAGATAACCACGGGAATAAGCTGCAGCAGTACTTCCAATATCCCCTCTTTTAATATCCAGGATAGTCAGTAGTTTTTTATGGTGAGCAAAGGAAATTGTCTCTTCCAACGCTTTCAAACCCCAGTGGCCGTATTCTTCAAAAAAAGCAATCTGCAGTTTAACTGCCGCAACCGAATCTTTAACGGCCTCGATTATTTCTCTGTTGAAATTTAAAAAAGCCTCTCCAATCGCCCTCCGGTTGGGCCCGTACTCATTAATAGCCATTTCTTTAATATGCCCGGGTATCCTTTCAAAATCAGGATCCAGGCCAACACAAACGTGGGATTTCTTCTTTTGTACCCCTTCAACTAGGTCGACAATAAAATCTTTAGGCACTTTCAACTCCTCCCCGTCGGGAACATTACCCGACCTTTTTCCATTATTTTTTGGCCATTTTTAAATACCAGCACCGGTTTCCCCTGGAGATTTTCACCGGAAAAAGGTGAATTCCGGCTTTTGGAATAAAATTTTGGGGGATCAACGCTCCACTCCCGGGCTGGGTTGATCACCGTTAGATCTGCCTTATTTCCCACTTTGATATCCTGCAGGGGTAATTTGAGAATTTTTCGCGGATTTTCCGCTAACAATTTGCCCAGCAAGAGGGGAGAAAGATTCAACCCGTGGAATAACTCTTCCCAGATAACTCCAAGTGCGGTTTCCAATCCCACCACTCCCCGGGGTGCCTTATTAAAAGAAACATCCTTTTCCTCCGAGGTGTGGGGAGCATGATCAGTTGCAATTGCATCGATAAGACCTTCTGCAACTCCCTGTTGCAGGGCAAGGACATCTTCCCGGCTGCGAAGCGGCGGGTTCATCCGGGCATTGGTTCCCATCTTTTTTATAGTTTCCTGGTCCAAAGCAAGGTGATGTGGTGTAACCTCACAGGTTAAGTTAAGACCTTCTTTTTTCCCCTCTGCAACCAGTTCCAGAGATTTCTTGCAGCTAATATGGGCCAGGTGTAAATTCCCTCCAGTTTGAGCCAGACAGTCAATATCCCGGTAAACCATATTTATCTCTGAACGCGGATCCTCGGGTTCATATGTTTTATCCTCGCAATGTTCTATATACACAAAACCAAGTTCAAGCGTCCACTGCAGAAGCTCTTTTAACATGCCTGGATCAGGAATAGGATGTCCATCATCACTTATAGCAACTGTTTCCGCTCTTAAAAGACCTGGAATATCAGTAAATTCTCGCCCGGCCAGGCCAAAAGTAGCTGCCCCAATCTGACAATAATCAGGACCCTGCAATTCCCTTCCCCTGGCAAGCAGAGTTTCTACCAATTCTGGTTTATCGATAACAGGACTGGTATTTGCCATGGCGGCGACGCCGGTGAAACCACCGGCGGCAGCCGCCTGCAAACCGCTTTTTATATCCTCTTTATGAGTTTGACCTGGCTCCCTGAAGTGAACATGTATATCAAAAAAACCAGGAAAAACCTGCAACCCCTTACAATCAATTACTTCTGTATGTTCGGCGGGACAATTAATTTCTTTTCCCAGGGAAATAATTCTATCTTCTCCCAGGAGAAGGTCCCCGGTAATTATTTCTTCCTTTTCCAGGCAAATAAGCTCTGCTTCCTTTAAAAGAAAGCTCAAAACTATCACTCCTTAACTTTACCAGCAGTTGCTGCACTAATAAAGCCTATTTCTCTATCCGGTAAGATCAAATTCAGGAAAATTCCTACCATGGCCGCCAAACCCATTTGTTCAAAAACCAGGCCCCCAATTTCCAGGGAAATTCCGCTCAGACCAACCACCAGGGTCAGAGATACGATAACCAGGTTGCGGGGATTGGAAAAATCCACTTCGTTCTCGATAAGAGTACGCAACCCGACTCCTGCAATCATTCCAAAAAGAAGGAAGGTTATCCCACCCATTACTGCTGCGGGAATACTCTGGATTAAGGCACCAAATTTTCCGATAAAGCTGATCGACATTACAAAAACTGCTGCCATGGAAACAATCAACGCGTTTTTTACGCCGGTAAGAGCCAGAACCCCAACATTTTCACTATAAGTAGTGTTGGGAGGGCCACCAAAAAAACCTGCCAGCATTGTAGCGATCCCATCCCCTAGCAGGGTTCGGTGTAAGCCGGGGCGGACTACAAAATCCTTCCCAACTGTTCTACTGAGGGCCACAACATCTCCCAGGTGCTCTACAATAGTAACCAGGGCAATGGGAGTAATTATGGTTATTGCTGCCAGAGAACCCTGGAAGGAAGGGGCGGTAAATGAAGGCCAGGCCAGCCAGGCAGCTTCATTTAATGGAGCAAAATCTATTAAACCCTGGAAAAGAGCAAATGTATAACCACCAATAATTCCAATTAAAATCGGTATCAAGCGGAGAAAGCCCCGCATAAAAATGCTTACAACCACTGTCAGGACCAATGTAACCAGGGCTGTCGAGGGGTGAGCCATGAACATATCCTTGGCGACAGGAGCCAGAGCCAAACCTATTATTATAATAACCGGCCCAACAACGACAGGAGGAAGAAGTTTTTTGAAGAATTCCGGACCAACTCTTTTTAAAATTAATGCCACCAGTACATAAATTAACCCAGCAAAAACAACTCCAACCATTGCCGGGCCTATCCCCAACCCCAGGTTTTCCTGGAAAATAACAACCTGCAGGGGAATAATAAAACTGAACGAAGAACCAAGGTATGCAGGAACCTGTCCCCGGGTAATAAAATAAAATGCAAGAGTTCCTATTGCAGAAGTAAATAAAGCAACTGCAGGATCAAGACCAGTTAATCGCGGGACAAGTATTGTGGCGCCAAACATCGCAAATAGATGCTGTAGGGCAAGCATTGCCGCTTTTCCCCTGCCAAAATTCTCGATCTCCTGCCAGTTTTCCCTGAACATTCCTGCTTCTTTCCCTGCCATCATACCGCCTCCTAATTTATTTTCCCAATCGGTACAGTGAAACAGGCAGGGGAATGTTTTTTCGCTTCTTTCCTTGCCGGCCTCTCCGGACCGAATTAAAGGGCTATTTTCTTTATTCCCTGATCAGATAAACACCATCATTTTGATCAACTTCTTTTAACTCTACCTGAACTATCTCTTTGCGAGAGGTTGGTAGATTTTTCCCAACAAAATCTGCTCGAATAGGTAATTCCCGATGGCCCCTGTCAATTAAAACCGCCAGACCTATTTGACGGGGCCTTCCTTTATCCATCAAAGCATCCATAGCCGCCCTGATAGTCCGACCAGTAAAAAGAACATCATCAACCAGAATTATTTTTTTATCGGAAATCTCAAAAGGGAGGTCCGTTTCGTGCAGAATGGGGTGGGGACCAACAAGAGTGAGGTCATCCCGGTAAAGTGTGATGTCCAGAACACCAACCTTTATTTCTCGGCCCTCAATGTCCTTCATTCGGGCAGCAATTCTCTTGGCCAGAGGTGCTCCTCTGGTCTTAATCCCAACCAGATAAAGATCATCAACTTTTTTGTAGGCTTCAATAATTTCGTGAGCAATCCGGGTCAATGCCCTCCTGATGTCTCCCTCGTCCATAATCACTTTTTTCTTTTCGCTCATTTTTACCCCTCCTGCAAAAAAGGCTTCCTGTTAGGCCAACAGGAAGCCGCTAAAAATCTTCCTTGTTAACCTCGCAGGGTTAACTTAAAGGACACATACGCTTCTCTAAATATTATCAATAGATATAAAATTTGTCAAGATTTTATTCAAATTCCCGGGCCAGCCTTTCCATCGCCTCTTCAAGAATAGGCCGGGGGCAACCAATATTAATTCGGAGAAAACCCTTTCCCTGCTCCCCAAATGAATAACCCGGGTTTAAACCAACTCTGGCTCCCTGAACTGTTTTTTCCTGCAACTCCTCGTCAGAAAATCCATATTCATTGAAATCAAGCCAAACAACAAAAGTCCCTTCAGGATATTTTGCCCTGACTTTAGGCATGCGTTTTTTTAAAAACTCCAGAAGGAACTTAACATTTTCCTCCAGGTATTCCAGGAGATCTTCCAGCCATTCTTGGCCATGGTTGTAAGCAGCTGTAAAAGAAGTGGTTCCCATAACATTGATTTTCCCAAGGCCCAAACGGTTCATTGTTTCACAAAATTTCTCCCGGAGTTCAGGATGAGAAATAACTGTTGCAGATGTTTTAAGCCCAGCAAGATTGAATGTTTTGCTCGTAGCCATACAGGTAATTATTTTTGAGCTGTAATCTCCTGCCACCTGGGCAATTGGTCGATGTTCATTACCTGCAAAAACGATATCAGACCAGATTTCATCAGAAACAATTAAAATATCATTTGCAGAACAAATTCGGACAAGCTCTTTTAATTCTTCCTCTTTCCAGACCCGGCCCACGGGGTTATGAGGATTGCAAAAAACAAGCATTTTTGTCCGCTCATCCAATTTTTTTTCCAGGTTGTCAAAATCCATTTTATAACCTTCTTCAGTTTCCAGTAAGGGATTGTAAACAAGCTCCCGGTGGTTGTTTTTAACAACAGAAAAAAACGGGGGATAAACGGGAGGTTGGATAACAATTTTATCCCCTTCTTTGGTAAAAGAATTAATTGTCAGGGCAATTGCTGGAACAACCCCCGGGGTGGGAATTACCCAGTCCCTATCAACCTGCCAGCCGTGTCTTTTTTTCATCCAATTGGCAAAAGCCTCGAAAAAAGAAATCGGGAAACCTGAGTACCCATAAATTGGATGTTCGGCTCTCTCTTTCAGGGCTTTTTGAACTGCAGGAGGAACGGGAAAGTCCATGTCGGCAACCCAGAGGGGGAGGATATCTTTTTTGCCAAAGATATCTTCAGTATAATCCCACTTGATACAATTTGTGCCTCGTCGGTCTAAAACTTCATCAAAACAGTACTCCATTCTAATCACCCTCACTAGTTAGATATTTGTCCAAACCTGATTCACGGGCAACCTCCAGAAAATCCTCCCAGGGCCGAGCAGAGAAGGTCATTTCTTTTTCCAGGGAGGGGTGAAAGAATTTTAGTTTAAAACTATGTAGCATTTGCCTGGGGGCCGCAGCTATAACATTTTTGCCTCCATAAACCCTGTCCCCGAGAATAGGGTGGTTAATTGAAGCAAGGTGAACCCGGAGCTGATGAGTGCGTCCTGTCCGGGGTTGCAACTCCAGTAAAGAACAATTTTCGGCCCGCCCCAGAACCCTAAAATAGGTCTGAGCCTCTCTCCCTCCAACAACACCAGCAGCCATTTTTTTCCGTTGCTGGGGATGGCGTCCAATCGGGGAATCAATCCAACCCTCAAGCCGGGAAATACCTCCACTCACAATTGCCAGGTAGGTTTTTTCTATTTCTCTTTCTTTAAAAGCTTTTACAAGTTCAGAGTGGATTTTATCAGTTTTGGAGACAACCATTACCCCTGAAGTATCCCGATCCAGCCGATGAACAATTCCCGGCCGTAACCGCCCCCCTATTCCTCCTAAATCCTGGCAGTGGTAAAGAAGAGCATTAACAAGAGTCCCATCAGGATGTCCTACAGCAGGGTGAACTACCAGATCAGGCTGCTTATTAATTACTAAAAGCCAGGAATCCTCGAAAATAATATTTAAAGGAATTTTCTGGGGAACCAGTTTAATCGGCTCGGGAGGAGGTATTTCAATACTTATTTCTTGGCCCTCTTTGATTCGATAACTGGCCTTAACCTTCTTCCCCTCAACGAAAATTCTTCCTTCTTTTATTAACTTCTGGATAAAATTCCGGGAAAGATCTTCCTGGAATTTTGCCAGATATTTATCAATTCTCTCCCCTTCCTCTGCAGCCCTAATTTTCCGGATTTCATCTTTCATTGCTCTCTGCTCTCCAATCTAAAAAAACCTGGAAAAATAATAAAAAAATAGCGCCAGTTATCGCAGAATCAGCAATATTAAAAACAGGCCAGATCTGAAAATCCAGAAAATCAATTACATGGCCCCGGAAAATCCTATCAAAAAAATTGCCTGCCGCACCCCCGACAAGCAATCCCAATGCCGCTTTATGCCACCAGGCTTTCTGGGGGAAAAGATGGCGGTATTTAAAAATTAAAAGAAATAGAACCACCGTAAAACCTATTAAAATTAATGTTCTTCCCGGGAATAAACCAAAAGCCCCTCCAGTATTATACAAGAGGGTAATATGAAAAAAATTTTCTATAATCGGCCGGGAGGTGAAAACCTCCAGATTTTTATCAACCAGAAATTTGCTCCCCTGATCCATTAAAAAGATAATTAGAGCCCAAAACAAAACCAAATAAATTACCCCCCGGAACAAGTAAATAGAAGTTTAGAGAAATTCCTGGACAATTCGGATCACTCTTGCAATAAATTCTCCGATTACAGGAAGATTTAATTCGCCGAGCCGAAAAAGAACCATCAAAAAGATTGCACCCAGAATAGTTGCCCCAACAGCAAAGCCAAGTCCTCGGGCTAGCCCGACAATGAAGTTTGTAAACAAAAGTCTCCTTGGAGATTTCAGCAGATCAAAATAATCCTCGATCCCAATTTCTTCAATTCTTTCGGTAATATCTTCCATTCGCCCGTTAATTTTCTCCAGCATGTTGACTACTTCTTTTTCTTTTGTAGCTTCTTTTTCCCTTTCTTCGGCCATAAATTAACCCCTTTCCTTATAACCATAAAAAGGAGTATTTTTAATTCAAACCAGCGGCCCTGATTAACTCCTGGGCTAACAAATTAAGCGGATCGATAACAAATCCATCATCTTTAAATAAGGGCTTGTTATAGGGAGGCCAGTAAAGGAAGGATAATTCTGTGCATCCCAGGACAACGCCTCCGTCCTTTTCCCTGATAATATTAATTATCCCTTTTAATTCAAGCTGTTTTTCCACTAAATTCTCACCAGCTTTTACCCCGTAAATCAGGGCTTGAATTCTCTCCTGGAATGATTTTTCCGGAATCTGTAAGCCCGAATAAATTCCTGCCTTAATTGTTCCCCGGGTTGCAAGAAGAAAATAATTCCTATCCTTAAACCCTGGCTGATCTTGAGTTAACCCCACCATATCTACAAAGGGAACTTTTAAATCTTTCCTGATCTCAGCCAAAAAAGCATGGGCTGTATTGCAGGGCATCCCAATCACTTCTGCGCCTGCTTTTTGCAGGCGTTGAACAGATTCCTTTAAGAAGGGAACGGGATTCGGGCCTCCTTCAAGCAAAGCTCTGGTCCTATCAGGAATTGCCGGGTTATTGTCAACAATTATGGGCAAATGGTCCTGTTCTCTTTCTGCCCGGGTTTGAGCCACAATCCGGTGGAAAAGGGTAATTGTTGCGTCAGGGCCCATTCCTCCAAGTATCCCAATTACTTTTTTATTCTGCTGGCCCATCCTTGCTTTCTTCCTCCTCACTATGTTCCTGGACCTGAGCTTCATGTTTTTCTAAATATTCAAGGTGTGTTTCCAGCAAGGTCCGGAAGCGAACTCGGAACAACTCCTCTAACTCTTTTAGCTTCTGGTAGCGAGAATAGTAATCCTGGATTTGTTTTTGGGCGCCTTCAATGATTTCTTTTGCCTTCATTTTAGCTTCTTTAACTATTAAATCGGATTCCTTTTCAACCTGTTCTTTTTCCTCTTCAGCCTGTTGCAACTCCTGTTCTAGGTTCATTTCATTCGCCTTGCATTTTTCCAGTTGCTGTTGAAGTTCTTCATTCTCTTCTTTTAACTGGTTTAATTCATTATAAACCTCTTCATAATCCCGGCCCACCTGCTCCAGAAAATCATCAACATCTTCTTTTTTATAAGACCAAACTGAAAAGCCCTTCCTGAATTCCTTGTTATAAATGTCTAAAGGATTTAATTTCAACTTCAGTCCTCCCTTTTTTTCATCCGCGACATAATTACCCGCAAACGACCTTTTTTTGTCTCCCCTTCAACTTCTTCCAGACAAACAACTCCGTGATTTTTCCATTCTAAAGAATCTCCAACTTCAACCCCTTGAGCAGGGTTGGTTACAGGTTTTCCCTTATAGGTAATCTTTCCATCTTTTATATATTGGGCGGCTTTAGATCTAGAACAGCCAAAACCCACCCCTAAAAGAGAATCTAACCGAAGTGAAGGAACCGTGCTCTTTATTTCTTTTTTTTCTACCACTTCTTTTCACCCCCTAGCCAAGAAATGCACTGATAACAAGTTGCCTGATTAAAATTAATAATAAGATCAGAATAAAAGGTGAAAAATCAATTCCCATTTGATTCCTGGGTAAAAGATTTCTAATGGGACTTAAAATCGGTTCAGTAACCTCAAATAAAAATCTTAAAATTTTTCTCCAGGGGTTCTGGATATTCTGCAGAGGTAAAAATGAAATAATCACCCTTGCAATTATAAGCCAGTAAAGGATCTCGAAGAAAAAAAGGATCGCCCGAGTTAATAACACCATCAAATTCCTCCTTCGTCAGAAAACAAAATTCGACCTAAACGGATAATAGTAGCTCCTTCTTCAATGGCAACCAAATAGTCCTGGGACATTCCCATTGATAATTCCTCCATTTTTATTCGCTTCCAGTTTTTTTCTTTAATATGTTCCGAAAGTTTCCGCAAATCAGCGAAAAAAGGCCTGGTTTCCTCTGAATCTTTGACAAAAGGAGCCATAGTCATTAATCCTCTAACTTCAATATTCTCTAAACCATCCAATTCGGTTAAATTTCTGATTAAATCCTGAGCTAAAAAACCATATTTTTGATCTTCCCGGGCAATATTTACCTGCAATAAAACAGGTATTACCCTCTGGATCCTTTTGGCCTCCTGGGAAATTTTCTTGGCCAGACGGAGACTATCAACAGAATGGATCATGACTAAATGGGGCAGACGCACTACATATTTTACCTTATTGCGCTGCAGATGTCCAATAAAATGCCAGCCAACTCCTGTGGGGAACATCTCCGTTTTTTTCAATAGTTCCTGGACTCTGTTCTCCCCGAGATCATCCAAACCCTTATTTAGAACCTTCTCGATTTCCTCGAAGGTTCTATTTTTTGTAACCCCGACAATCTTTATATCCTTGTCTTCAGGGATTTTTAATTCTTTTTTTTTCTGTCCTAAATTCTCTTTCCTGGTTTCCTGCAAAGAAATTACACCTCCTGCTTTTAATAATCCGGTTGCAAATAAACTTCGTCTCCTGGAGTTAATCCATCAACAACTGCCATAGTTTCATTTCCTCCCCTTAATTCCACCCTACGCAAGACCGGTTCACCCCGACCCGGAACTAAAACCGCGTATCCATCTTCTATTTCAACAATTGCTTCCCGGGGAACCACCACACCACGGTGAATACCCCTGACCACATTAACTTGTTGAGTCCGCAAAGAAAGGAACTCGTCCACGAATTGCCTCATCTCAACAATAACAATCCTGTCTCTAAATATCGTATCCACCACCTGGACCCAGTAAATTTCCCTATCCAGTCGGGGGAATTCAATTCTAAAACTGCTTCCATCGGAGGGAAGCGGTTGGTCAGGAGGAAACAAGATTGCCAGGTAGAGATTAAAATTGTTAACAACTCTAAAAAGGAATTGACCCTCTCTAACCCACTGGCCATCGCGTAACGTTGAAAAATTATTTCGAGCCCCAGTTATGAGTTCTCTTTCCAGATAAGTCCAGTCTCCGGGGCAGAAAAGATTCTCATCGCTGTCATGTTTGAAAGAAATTACCCCGGTATCAAAGGCATACACCATAAATTCCTCTTCTCCAACAGTCATAACCGGGGTCCCACTTCTTACTCTTTGTCCTTCTCCAATCAAAATATTGACATGGCCCGAATACTGGCTTTCAATTACAAGCTCCTCCCGGATTAATATCGCATCGGAGGAAAATTCTTCCCGAACTTCCCCATGCTGAACAGTATATAGGGAATTTCTCGGGGGTGAATATATAAATATAACCAATATTAAAAACAGGGAGGCGCAGAAAATAACCAGGAATAAATTTTTTTTGCTTGCTTTGCTCATCCGCTCTCTCTCCCTAAATTATAGCAATTAAGCCTGCCATTCTTCCTGTTTTTCCCCTATCTCTCCGGTGGGAATAAAAAAGGTGGGGATTGCAGGAAGTGCAAAAACCACTTCTCCCAATATTCGCCGAGGGAACCCCTGCATCCTCTAGCTGGATTATATTGGCCAGAGTCAAATCGAGGAAATACTTCTTATTACCCGGTCGGGAAATAATTTCTTTTTCTGAAAACTCCCCTGCAACTTCGTCCCCAACCTCATAGCAGCAGGACCCAATCGAGGGCCCCAGACCTACCTGGATTTTATCGGGCTCAATCTCAAAATTTCTACATAAAATTTCAACTGCACTGAAAGCAATTTTTTTTGCTGTTCCCTTCCAGCCCGCATGGATTATCCCCACCGTTTTAAGCTCGGGGACAACCAGAAAAAGAGGAACGCAATCAGCAAAAAAAGCCATCAGGACATTTTTTGATTCTCTGGTTAAAAGCCCATCGGTATCCTTTTTTATTGGGGAAGATCCCTTGCTAACCAGTTTTATTTCTGTTCCATGAACCTGCTCCCCCATGAAAATCCTTGGATTTATTAAACCAATTTCTCTTAAAAAAAGGGCCCGATTTTTCCTAATATTGCTGGGGTTATCTTCCCTACCTGCCATGTTGAGCTGGCGATATTCTTTTGGGGAGGATCCTCCCCAGCGAGTTGAAAAACCATGAATCAGCCAGGGCCAATTCCAATCCTCAAATCTCAGATATTTTACCTGCCCACCCTGTAAAATCATAAAAATAATTTCTCCCTTTTCTTCAGTTATCTTCAAGCAATCGATCGAGTTCCTGGCGAAACTTGTTTATATCTTTAAAATGCCTATAAACTGAGGCAAAGCGAACATAAGCAACTTCATCAAGTTCTAAAAGGTAAGCCATGACCAACTCCCCGATTTCCTGGGCGGGGATTTCTGGGTCCATTCTATTCCTGAGTTCCTGTTCAACATCCCGGGCAATTTTTTCTAACCGCTCAAGTTCAATTCCCCTTTTTTCTGTGGCTCGGAGAATTCCGTTTAGAATTTTATTGCGGTTGAAAAGTTCCCGGGTTCCATCCTTTTTAATTACCAGGAGGGGAGCTTCTTCAATTCTTTCATAGGTCGTGAAACGTTCTTTGCACTGGTTGCATTCCCGCCGGCGGCGGATGGCTGTCTGTTCATCGGTGCCCCGGGAATCCAGGACCCGGCAATCATTGTAACCACAGTAAGGACATTTCAACTTTTCTCAGCCTCCTTCTGCCATTAATTATTCTCTTTTTAACTATGTTTCCCCTCCTTGTTGCAATGAGTTAATTATTGTAATTTAAATTCATTTAAGCCAGCAGCAAAAATTAAAAAGAATAATTTTTTGATTTTTTACAAAAAAAATTCCCCTTGCGGGGGAATTATTTTTTATGTTGTCTGAGGAAAGCTGGAATTTCCAGGTCGCTTTCCGTAAAGACCGGCATTTCAAAATCCTCTTCTTCATCTTCTTTTTTTTGTTCTTTTTTCTTTTCTTTTTCTTTTTTTGGTTCTTCAACCTGTTGATTTTCATCAAAACCAGCAGCAATTACTGTCACCATTACTTCTTCACCCATGTTTTCATCTACCACCGCACCGAGAATTATGTTAGCATCTGGATCAGCAACTTCAGATATAATTCTGACAGCTTCATTTGCTTCCAGGAGTCCTAAATCTGGTCCACCGGTAATATTAAGTAAAACTCCTTTGGCGCCATCAATTGAAGTTTCCAAGAGAGGAGAAGTTGTTGCCATTCTGGCGGCTTCTGCTGCCCGATCCTCTCCTTTGGCCCGGCCCATTCCCATTAAGGCAGAACCTGCTTTAGTCATGATAGCCTTGACATCAGCAAAATCAAGGTTAATCAAGCCGGTAATTGTAATCAGATCTGAAATCCCTTTTACTCCCTGTCGGAGAATATCATCTGCAATTTTGAAAGCATCAATCAGGCTGGTCTTCTGCTCCGCGAGAGCCAGAAGTTTGTCGTTGGGAATTGTTATCAGGGTATCAACGTTATTTTTTAAAATCTCAATCCCTTCTTCTGCCCGATTCATCCTTTTGCGACCTTCAACAGAAAATGGTTTGGTAACAACCCCAACAGTTAGAGCACCAATTTCTTTGGAAATCTCAGCGATGATTGGCGTTGCTCCTGTTCCAGTTCCTCCACCCATCCCGGCAGTGATAAAAACCATATCCGCTCCCTGAAGAGCTTCAGCAATCAATTCACGGCTTTCTTCGGCAGCCTGAGCCCCAATTTCTGGCTCTGCTCCAGCTCCAAGACCTTTAGTCAACTGTTCCCCAATCTGCAGAAGAACTTCAGCATTGGAAGATAACAGGGCCTGGGCATCTGTATTTACCGAAATAAACTCAACACCTTCTAAGCCGGAATCGATCATCCTGTTAATAGCATTATTTCCGCCTCCACCAACACCAACAACTTTTATTTTAGCAAACCGCTCCATATCGGTTCCATATTCTAACATGGAAGGGGTCCCTCCCTTTAAAAAGTATCCTTAAGCTTATCGCCAATCTTTTTCAAGTACCCCCAAAAAGAATCCTTAATGGGGGCTCTTTTATCCGGTTTGCTGCCCATTCCATAATACATCAAACCAATAGCCGTGGAAAAAACAGGTGGCGCTAAAACATAGCCCAAACCTGCTTCTCCAGAAGCACCTTCACCCAGTTCATTTAAACCCTTAACCTCCTCGGGATAGCCAAGGCGAACTGGAATATCTAGAGTCTCTCCCGCTGCTTCCATCGCTCCTTTTAACAGGGAGCCGCCCCCGGTAAATACTACACCAGCTGGAGTTAATCCGGCATAACCAGATTCTTCGATTGCGGTTTTTATCAGCTGAAATATTTCTACCATCCGGGGCTCAATTATTTCCAGAAGCATTCTCTTGGGAACTTCGCGCTCATCTTTTCCACTTGTGGTAAGTACAGTTATTGTCTCATCTGAATCGTTATCATTTCGGGCCTGTCCATGCAATACTTTAATTTGTTCAGCATTTTTTACTGCGGTTCTCAAGCCGACAGCGATATCATTGGTTACATGGCTTCCTCCCACGGGCAAAATCTTGGTGAAAACCAATCCTCCATCCTTAAAAATCGCAATATCAGTGGTGCCACCCCCCATATCCACCAGGACCACTCCCAGGTCCTTCTCGTCAGGGGTTAAAACCGCGTCACTCACTGCTAAAAGGTCCAGAATGATCCCCCGCGCAAAGAGTCCGCTCCGTTCTACCCCTTTGATCAGGTTTTCCAGAGAAGTTGCCGAAGCAGTAACAATGTGAGAATGGACTTCAAGCCTTACTCCAGACATTCCCTCGGGATCTTTTATCCCCGAATTTCCATCAACAACAAACTCCCGGGGAAGAACATGTAAAATTTCCCGACTCGGTGGAAGTGAAATAATCTGGGAAGCCTCAATAACCCTTTTGATATCAGATTCTTTTATCTCTTTTTTTTCTCCCGTAACTGCCACCATTCCGTGGGCATTTTGCGATGCAATATGCGCTCCTGCTACCCCAACCCAGACTTCGTCAATACCCATACCGGCCATTTGCTCTGCTCTTTTTAAGGCAAGTCGAATAGCCTGGGCGTTGCGTTCAATATCTATTACAACGCCTTTTCTGATGCCAACCGAAGGGCTGAGGCCGACTCCAAGGACATCCAGAGTACCATTTTCCTCAATTTCGCCCACGAGAGCGCAAATTTTGCTTGTTCCCACGTCAAGAGTGGCAATTCTTTCCTTTCGGGGCATTTATTCAGGCCCCCTTTCCTTTTTCAACGTATTATCAATTATTTTCACCATTCGGAGCAAAACTCCTGTCAAACTTTATTTTAATTTGTAAACGGGACGGCCTTCAAATCTTAAATCAAGGTACTCTAGGCGATCGAGATCTTTCTCAAGTTCCCGCATGAAGCCCATTATTAACCCCGGTAACTCATCAGATGTATAAGCCTGGCCCAGAAGGATCTGCCCACCACCTTCTAAATAGAGCCTGACGTTTCTTCTTTGACCAAGGACAACATCAGTAACTCTTTCTAAAACCCATTTTTCCAGATTTTCAAGTAAATTTAAACAAAAAGCCAAATTTTCTTCGTCTAACCTCACCTCCTCTTTTAGTTCTACTCCTTCCAATTTTATGAGCGGGAGATCCAATTCTTCAATCTCTTCTGTTTTTTTTATGGAATAACCTTCTTCATCTACCAAAAAAAATTCTGAGCCCGTTTTCACCCAGGCCAGAGGTTCTCTAGCTTCCAAATAGTATACAAGAGTTGCGGGAAATTTCCTCCGTATTTCAACTTCTTTTATGGTTGAATCCTGAAGAGCAAATTCCGCCAGGTATTTTTTGTCAATATGGAAAATATTGAAACCCATTACATCCTCTTTTGGGACTAACTCCCCAGGGACAATTCCTTCCATACCTACAAATTCCAGTTCTTTTACGTGGAAAAAATCAGAATTCAAAAATATTAGGGCGCCCAGAACCAGTAAAAAAAATACCAGAAGGCGCCCAAACCTTCTTTTACCCATTCTTCTCTTCCTCTTCAAGGTGGATTATTTCGATTTCAGCTCCCAATTGCTGTAATTTACCCACCAGGTTTTCATAACCTCTTTCAATATGTTCAATATCAACAACACATGTTTCTCCTTCGGCAGCAAGACCGGCGAGAACAAGTGCCGCTCCTGCCCGGAGAGCAGGTGGGGATTCTACGAATGCGCCGTAAAGCCTGGGAACTCCCTCGATTATGGCGGCTCTACCTTCAACCCGGATTTTTGCTCCCATCCGCTTGAGTTCTTCGGCATGTTTCATTCTATTTTCAAAAATATTTTCTGTTAAAACACTTGTGCCACGGGCCAGAGACAAAAGGGCCATAAATTGAGGTTGCATATCAGTTGGGAATCCAGGGTAGGGATGAGTTTTAATATCCAGGGAGTTGGGAGCTGTCCCTGCAGAGTTAATAGTCAGCGTATCTCCCTCTTCGGTCAATTCAAAACCCGCCTCTTTAATTTTTGCAATTACTGATTCCAGGTGTTCGGGAATTACATTAAGTAACTTAATTTCTCCTCTGGTAATTGCCCCGGCAACCAGAAAAGTCCCGGCTTCAATTCTATCAGGAATTACGGTATGTTCGGTTCCACTCAACTCTTTTTTTCCAGTTATTTTTATCATATCAGTCCCGGCGCCAATTATTTCAGCCCCCATGGAGTTTAAAAAGTTCTGCAAATCAACAATTTCTGGTTCCCTTGCGGCATTCCTTATTATGGTATTGCCCCTGGCTTTGGCTGCCCCCANCATTATATTTTCAGTTGTTCCCACGCTGGGAAAATCCAGGTGTATCTCTTTGCCTTTAAGCGAACTTCCCCAACCAGTAAGGAAACCATGGCTTTCCTGAAATCTTGCTCCCAATTGTTTTAAACCCTTAACGTGCCAGTCAATCGGCCGGGGGCCAATGCTGCAACCGCCAGGCTGGGAAACCTTTACCTTGCCAAACCTACCCAGCAATGGACCCATAAAAAGAATGCTGGCTCGCATCCGGCGCATCAGGAAATCTGGAATTTCAGCTGAATTTAAATCCCGGGTGTCAATCCGCATTGAATTTCCCTTTTGCTCAACCTTACCTCCAAGGGCTTCTAATACCGCCTTCATAACCTTGATATCTCGCAAAACAGGAATATCGGAGAGAATATATTCAGCGGGCTCCAGAACTGTTGCTGCCATTATTGGCAGAGCAGCATTTTTGGACCCGCTTATTTTAACCTGACCTCTTAATGGTTTTTCGCCCTGGCGGATTTTTATTCCCTGCATCACCAATGCCTCCTGCTATTTGCTTTAACCGCTTCTTGCAGAAACTCCTTTTCCTGACTTAAGAAAATCTAATAGTAGTGGTCCAACTTTGTATATATCCCCGGCTCCAAGAGTGAGCACAAGATCTCCAAACCTTAACTCGTCACCGAGGACCCCCGGGACATCCTCTAGGCTTGAGCAAAAGCTTGCCTTACCCCGGCCAGCCTCTTCCTCAATTAAACGAACAATATTTTCCCCGCTAACTCCTGGTATGGGTTTTTCTGAAGCTGAATAGACTGAAGTTACAACAACTCTGTCCGCTTTTTGCAGGGCCTGGACAAAACCATCCAGTAAAGATTGGGTCCTTGTATATCGATGAGGTTGGAAGACAACAACAACCCGATTGGGGTTACTACTCCTTGCGGCGTTAATCGTTTCTTTTATTTCTGTAGGGTGATGAGCATAATCGTCAATAATACGGATTCCTTCTACTATCCCCACCTGTTCAAAACGCCTTTGAACTCCTCGGTAAGCTTCCAACCCTTTTTTTATCCCTGGAAACTCCAGACCCAAAACCAGAGCAATACCAATGACTCCCAGGGCATTATAAACATTATGTCTGCCGGGGACTTTTAAAACAATTTCCCCCAGATCTTCCCCCTTGTAATTAACCCGGAAACAACTCCCCCCATTTTTCAATTCAATTTTTCTGGCCTGGAGTTCACCGTTTTCTATTCCATAACCAAGAACGGGGGCTTTTGTTGCCCCATTTTCCAGGACCTTTTGAACTCCGGGATCATCAACACACATGATTATTCTTCCATGGGGAGCAACTTTTTTAATGAATTTTTGGAAAACATTAAGAACCATTTGATACGACGAATAATAATCGGGGTGGTCCATCTCTATATTTGTTACCAAAGCGATTTCTGGAGAAAAAAATAAAAAAGATCCGTCGCTTTCATCCGCTTCTGTTACAACAAGTTCTCCACTTCCGAGCTTAGCGTTTCCTCCCAGATCGTTTAATTCTCCCCCAATTAAAACAGTTGGATCTAAATCATTCTTCGCCAACAGGAGAGAAACCATGGAAGTCGCAGTAGTTTTTCCATGAGTCCCCGCAATAGCAATACCCCTTTTGTTTTCCATTAACCTGGCGATCATCTGGGCCCGTTGCCAGACACGAAGACCCTGCCTGTGCGCTTCTTTAACCTCGCAATTATCTTCAGGAATGGCCGAAGAAATTACTACTGTCCCCGCTCCAGCAATATTTTGAGGGTCATGCCCTATGGAAATCCTGGCGCCAGCCTCCTGGAGTGTCTGCAAAAGATCTGAATCCTTAAGGTCTGAACCGGTTACCTGATATCCTTTTTCTAAAAGCAGGCGAGCAATTCCACTCATGGAAATTCCGCCGATGCCAATGAAATGGAAAGGTCCTTTTCCATCAAGGTTGCTATGTTCTTCTGGTTCATTTCCCAAGGTTTTCACCACCTTTGTTTCCAACATTGGGCTTTTGCAAAACTGTTTCCATTACTTTAGAAATTTGTTCAACTGAATTTTCCTGGCACAAAATGGTACTTTCTCGGCCCATTTTCTCCAATCTTTTCCGATCATTTAGCAGTTCTTCTACTAAACTTGCCAGTTTTCCTGCTTCTAATTCCTCATCCGGCAAAATAATTGCTGCCCCATTTTTTTCTAAAAATCGGGCATTGGCTGTTTGATGGTCTTCTGCTGCAAAGGGGTAAGGAATAAGGATTGCAGGAATTCCCCGGGCGATAATTTCTGAAACTGTGGTGGCTCCACTCCTGCCCACAAAAAGATCCGCAGCTGCCAAAAATTGTCCCATCTTATCAATATAAGGAAGCATCTGGAGATAACTTTTTTCTTCGGGTTTTACACCAAGTTTTTTATAATAAGCAAGCACGTCCGAGTAATTATCCTTTCCCGTGGCGTGAACAATTTTCCAGTTCTTTTTAATTTCGTTGTTTTTTAACCAGCGGACTACCGCTCTGTTAACCGAGCGAGCCCCCTGGCTACCCCCAGCAATCAAAACCATTTGATCCTGTTCTTCCAAGCCCAACTCCAGGCGTGCTTTTTTCCTGTCATAATCCAGAATATCTGAACGGACAGGATTACCTGTCAATATGATCTTTTTAGCCCGAGGGAAATGTTTTTCTGCGGGAGAAAGACTTATACAAACCACTTTTGCAGCCCGGGAAAGAAGTCGATTGGTAAGGCTGGGATAGGCGTTCTGTTCATGAAGAATTATGGGAATTTTTAATAATAGTGCTCCCAGTAATGCAGGAGCGGCAACATATCCACCGGTTCCTAAAATTAGATCTGGTTTAAATTTGCGAAGGAAACGGAAAGACTGCAAGGTTCCCCGCAACAAATTCCACCCGGTTTTGAAAAGATCCAGAGATATTTTTCTGCTGATAGGGGAAGCAGCGATGGGTATCAACTTAAAGTCTGCCTGCGGAACAGCCTGCCCCTCAAGTTTATTTTTTTGCCCCAGAAAAACTATTTCCGCCCTATCCCTCCAGGCCTGAGCAACGGCTATTCCGGGGTACACATGCCCTCCGGTTCCTCCTCCAACGATGGCAATCCTCATAGCACCCCTCCTAACTCCTGACCTGTCGGGAAATATTTAAAAGAATGCCCACTGCACTTAGCATAACAACCAGGGAGGAGCCCCCGTAACTGATAAAGGGTAGGCTTATTCCAGTAACAGGAAGTGAACCGGAAACAACTCCAATATTAATTATAAACTGGATTACTATCATTGTGGTTAGACCCACTGCAAGCAGTGTTCCCAAGAGATCAGGAGCATTTAGCCCAATGGCCAACCCTCTCCAGGCCAGAATGAAAAACAGGACTATGATTAAAGCCGCTCCCAAAAAACCCAGTTCTTCACCAATTACTGCAAAAATAAAGTCAGTACTTGGCGCAGGAAGGTAGAAAAATTTTTGTTTGCTCTGGCCAAAACCCACACCAAAAAGACCACCTGATCCCAGGGCATACATTGATTGAATAATATGAAATCCAGAATCCAGAGGATCCTGCCAGGGGTTAATAAAAGCCATCAATCTCTGCCTGCGGTATGATTCTCCCATCATAAAATAATACAGGATGGGAACAGACCCTAAAAATAAGAGGCCTAAATGGGCAACTCTAACTCCTGCAGCAAACAACATAAGAAAAACGGTAACTCCAATACTAATTGCGGTTCCCAGGTCCGGTTCAAGTATAATCAGATATAAAACAAAGGCCAGAACCAAAAGGGGAGGAACCAATCCCTTTAAGGTTGATCTGACCCGCTCATTTTTATAAGCAAGGTAACCCGCCATGTATATTATTAAAGCAAATTTAGCTACTTCAGAAGCCTGGACCACTATCGGCCCCAGAACAATCCAGCGCCTTGACCCACCAGCAATATAGCCAAACTGGGGAACTAAAACAAAAATCAAAACCACAATCCCCATTAAAAGCACTAATTTTCCAATACGCCCCCAAAAATGATAATCAATCCGGGAAAGAATGAACATGGATATAATTCCCAAAATAGCCCAAACTAACTGTCTTTTGAGAAAATAATATGTATCCCCATAGCGGGAAAAGGCTTGAATGGAACTTGCGCTTAAAACCATTATTAGCCCCAACCCAACAAGGGTTAAAACAACTACAAGCAGGGCAATATCAATTCCTCGGCGTTCCATCTGCTCCCCTCCCCTCAATTTCATTAACTAATTTTTTAAAAAGACTTCCCCTCTCCGCAAAATTCTGGTACTGATCCCAGCTTGCAGCCCCGGGAGAAAAGAGGATCCAATCCCCTTTTTGAGCTTTTTCCCAGGCAAGCCAGACTGCATCCTTTAACCGTTCTACAGGGAAGACTTCCTGATATCCCTCTAATAAAACTGCTTGTTTAATCTTATCTTTATTTTCTCCAGTAAGAATTAAGGCCCTTATTTTCTCCTCGGATATCGCCCTGGCCAGCCCCTTTAAATCCAGGCCGCGGTCCTGCCCGCCAGCAATTAACACTTTATTCCCCGGCAGGCCTTTGATTGCTGATACAGTTGCTTCGGGGTTGGTCCCCTTAGAATCATTAATAAATCTCACTCCCGAAATTTCCCCTACCAGTTCCATCGTGTGAGGCAAACCCTTAAACCGGGAAGCCTCCCTTTTTATATCAGCACTACTAACTCCTAAAAGAGAAGCGATCCCCGCAGCCACCAAAACATTTCCAAGGTTATGTCCCCCGGGAATTTTTACGTCTCCGGTTTCCAATAAAGTTTTTTGCTGAAGCCCATCAATAAGATTTTTTCCTTCAAGGTAAAAACCCTTTACTTTTTTTTCAAGACTATACCAAATTTTTTGGGGTAGGGTTATCTCCTCTTCAAGGCTCTTTGTCCAGGTATTATCATAATTTAAAACCAGAAGATCTTCTTTTTTCTGATTGTGGAAAATTTTCTTTTTTATTGCAAAATAATTCTCCATATCCCTGTGCCGGTTCAAGTGATCGGGGGCAACATTTAAAATCACAGCAATCTCAGGCTTGAATTTTTCAATGAGCTCCAATTGGAAAGAGCTTACTTCGGCAACAACAAAATCGTTCTTTTCCAATCGGGTAACCTTGCTGATTAAAGGAACCCCTATATTGCCGGCAACTACAACCTTTTGATCAAGATTACCCAGGAACAAACCTAATAAACTGGCAACGGTACTTTTACCATTCGTTCCTGTCACTGCAATAAAACGGGCCTGGGAGAAACGATAAGCCAGTTCAACTTCGGACCAGGCAGGGACCCCCGCCTGGAAAGCCTCTTTAAGAATGGGAATATCGGAAGGAACTCCAGGACTTACTACAATTAAATCCTTATCTTTATAAACTCGAGAAGAATGTCCCCCAAATTCAATTTCCACCCCGGAAAGATGGCCCTGAAAGGGGGAGGATGTGCTGGCCTCACTGACAAAAACTTTTGCCCCTTTTTGTTGCAAAAACTCAATTACCGCAGGTCCTGTCCGTTCTCCCAGGCCCAATACTGAAACTCTTTTTCCTTTTAATTCCACTACACTCCCCCCCAGATTCCCAGGAGGGTAAAAATGGCCGCGACCAGCCAAAATCTAATCACAACCTGGGATTCAGGCCAGCCGCTAAGTTCAAAATGATGGTGCAGAGGACTCATTTTAAAAATTCTTTTACCCCCGGTTAAGCGGAAATAAATAACCTGGATTATCACTGAAAGGGTAACAATTACCAATAAACCGCCCAGTATCAAAAGAAAGAGGCTCATCTGCTGAAACACTGCAAGGGAAGCAAGCAGACTACCCAGCATTAAAGAGCCTGTGTCCCCCATAAAAACCCCTGCAGGGTGACAGTTAAACCATAAAAACCCCAGGCATAATCCTGCCCCGCTTGCGGCTATAATAGCCCCTGTTATTTCCTGTTGAAAAAGACTTAATATCGCAAAACCAATTAAAATAATCCCGGTTACCCCGGCTGCAAGTCCATCTAGGCCGTCAATCAAATTCACAGCATTAGCAGAAGCCAGATAAACCAGAATGATAAAAGGAATAATGATCCAGCCCAGATCTATTTCCCCTCCCGACCAGGGAATAAGTAGAATTGAACCACCGGGATGAAAGAAAAAAATGTAGATCCCAACCAACCCTGAAAGTAAAACCATAAACAAAATTTTTTGGCGAGCTTTTAACCCCAGGGAACGGCTTTGTTTGATCTTAAAGTAATCATCCTGCCCTCCAATCAAGGTAAATCCAGCGGTAACCAAAAGGGTCCAGATTAAAAAGGGATTAATCCTGCCCAGAGAAAAAGTAGTGACCAGGAGAACTGGCCAGAAAAGCACTCCACCCATGGTTGGAATTCCCTCTTTACTCAGGTGGCTTTCCGGCCCATCCTCTCTTATTTTCTGTCCTACCTGAATTTTCTTTAAAACCTTCAACCCAAAAGGCAACAAGAAAACCATCAAACCAAAACTTACCAGCCCGGATATAATTGTCTGGCTCAACTCTCCCACCCCTTCAGCCCCTGGGCAATCTTTTCCAGCTGCAAGCCCCGGGACCCCTTAATTAATAAGGTATCTTTTCCAGTAAGGTTTTCCCGCAAAAAATCGAGGGCCTGATCATTATCCTGAAAATTAATTATTCGCCTGGCCGGGAACCCTTTTTCCCGTGCTCCCTGCCCGATTATTTTTCCTCCGGGACCCCTTGTTAAAAGCAGATCGATGTTTAGTTCCGCCAAATAATATCCGATTTCCCGGTGGTATTTTTCAGACGAAACTCCCAGCTCGAGCATGTCACCCAGAAGGGCGATGCTTCTATCTACTGCAATTTCAGATAGNATTTCCAGGGCGTGTTTCATTGAGGTTGGGTTGGCATTATAGGAATCGTTTATCATCAGGTACCCCTGGGGCATTTTTTTAATTTCCATTCTGTTTCCGGATAATTCAGCCTTTAAAAGCCCCTCGCCAATTTTGCTGAGGGAGATCCCCAATAACCAGCCAACACCTATTGCAGCCAGGGCATTATAAGCGTTATGTTTTCCAAGGAGAGGCAGCCTGAAAAGATGATAATCATCCCTGATGGAAACCCCCAGGGCAATATTTTGGTAACCAAGTCTTTTAATTTCTTCACCTTTGATCAGGTTGTTATCCCCAAACCCAAAAGAGACTTTTTTACCCGAATATGTTTGGGCGATTTTGGTAGCGTAAGGGTCATCTCCATTAAAAACCAGAGCGCCATCTGCGGGCAGGGATTCCACCATCTCACCCTTTGCTTTTGCTACCCCTTCCAGGTCTGTAAGGAATTCAAGGTGAGCCGGTCCAATATTGGTAAGAACGCCAATTTTTGGTCGGGCAATGGAACTTAAAAGAGCTATTTCTCCAGGAGCGTTCATTCCCATTTCAACCACGGCAAATTCTTTACCTGCCCCCAGTTTTAACAGGGTAAGGGGAAGTCCATACTGGTTATTCAAATTACCCGGCGTCTTCAGGGTTGGCTTTTCCTCTGCTGTGATGGCAGCAATGAAATCTTTCGTTGTAGTCTTTCCATTAGTTCCTGTAATACCAATAACCAGGGGATCAAAAAGGGTCCTGTAATAACCGGCAAGTTCCTGCAAACCTCTCAG
>SL_3KL_010_SEDDRAFT_10000008_pt1 | contig 94361 bp, 110 predicted proteins | sample SodLakKL_010_SED_2_FD_10381 | JGI IMG/M metagenome (IMG submission 10381)
GTGTAGCGGTTAACATGCCAGTCTGTCACACTGGAGATCGCGGGTTCGATTCCCGTCAGGACCGCCATTTTTTTTGGCTCAGTAGCTCAGTTGGTAGAGCAGTGGACTGAAAATCCATGTGTCGGTGGTTCAATTCCGCCCTGAGCCACCATAATCATCTAATGAAGCGATTCATGAAGCTTCATTTTTTTTATTTATTATAAGTTTTTTTACTGTCACATGGATCCTCAATTCATTGAAAAAACCTAACCGTCTCAAGCGCCGGATATAGTGGCTCTCCTGTCTGGACTGGTGGCTCTCTCATCGACGGACAGGTGGCACTATTTCATCGGTATTTACTCTAAAATGTGTAGCCTTTCTCATTAATTGGTTTTTCTATTGCCAAAAAATAAATTTGAATTTATAGAAGTAAAACAGTCTATATATTTGAATTATATTTTATGTAATGTAATTATCTCAATTGTAAGGAGTAAATTATGTTTTCGGATAATTCGATGCTCAGTTTTGACGATTTGCAAATCTTCCAGAATTTTTATAGCGCCCTGATTTATTTTGGTAAATGGAGAATAACAGATAAACCTGTAAATAAAAGGGGAGATGAAGTTCGAAATTCCAACTACATGAAATTTCTAAGACAAAAATTTGATGAAAAACATCTTTTTAGATGGCAAGTATCAATTGCTGAATTAATTTCTATCGTTGATGGTTTGTTTTTAATGAACAAATTCGCAGATAAATTTAAGGAAAACTACGGTTATGAAACTTACAGTAAACTATCCTTGTTTTGTGAATATAGAATTAAACTATCTAAGAACAAGCGTGTTGACTTTATTTTAGGTAATGGATCAAAAATTCTCCTATTAGAACTAAGAATATCTAATACATTTCCTAATCTCTCTAATATTTGGCACAAAAAAGCCTATGAATTGCTTATTTATAAAGAGATGATGTCGTATTATTTAAGTCCTGAGATAAAAATCCATAACTATTCATTTATTGCAATGCCAGAATATACAGGGGTCAAAGGGAAAGAACCCGTAAAGAAACATATCGAATATAACAATAATAATGTCAATCATCTATGTAAGTTTGTCAAAGAATATCTATTTTAACTATATCGGCTTGAAAAAAAATAGAATTAGAGATACCATTATATGTTGAGAAGAATAACAGGAGGACTCTATGAATATATTATTAGTGAATGATGATGGTATCGAATCGAAAAGGTTAAAATATACTGAAAAAGTTTTAAAGAATTTTGGTGATGTTACAGTGATTGCTCCTAGACATCAACAATCCGGAAAAAGCGTAGCAATCAGTATAAGAGGATTTTATTTTGAGAAAATAGACGAAAATTTTTATGCTGTAGATGGTACCCCTGCCGATTGTGTATCATTCGGCATTAGAGGATTAGATAAAACGTTCGATCTAGTTGTATCTGGTACTAACAGGGGGTATAATCTAGGTGTTGACACGATGTATTCAGGAACTGTTGGTGCTGCATTACAAGCAGCATATTTAGGTTATCCTTCCATTGCCTTATCGGCTGATTATAAAGGGTTTAACCAGGTTGAAGAACATCTGAAGGAGACATTCGAATATATTTTTGAAAACAAATTATTGAATAGCAAACATGTGATAAATATTAACTTTCCCAAAGAGAAGTGCGATTCTTTTAATGGTTTCATGTCTGCGAGAACGTATTATGTTAGATACTCTGTTAAATATAAAATCGAAAATAATTATTTTGAAACTGTACGAGAAATTATTGGTAATAACATGCCAAAAAATAGTGACTACTTTGCCATAAATAACGGTTATATTTCTATTGCTAAAATACCTTTAAAAGGAGATAGATTATAATGGGAATTAGTTTTGAGAATCCTAAGAAAAAACCAAATCTTAACGAAAAACAAAAAGAGATTTTCGATTATATGAATCAAATAGTACAAACAGAACTCAAACATAAGGCAACAACAGCAAAATCAAAAGTCATCAAACAAATGCCCAATGTGTATCCAGAAGAAGTTGAACCTAGGAAAGTTGCTGTTGGAATTGTGTATGATGAAAAAAATCAGTTTTTACTATTACAAAGATATGATAAAGCACATTTCAAGGATAGTTTTCAGTGGGTATTTCCTCATGATATGGTTAAAGAAAATGAAACAAATGAAGATGCGGTTAGAAGAGCAATTTATGAACAAGTCAATGCCGAAGTTGATATTGTTGAGAAATTAGGACGTAGAAGACATTTCTATACAAAAAAACAGTTGTATAAACCTGATCAATACAGACACATTGAGATGCATGCGTATATGTGTAGGTTGAAATCGAAAAATGTCAAAAGGATCCATCATAAAAGATTACTGTGGAAAAGATTTCATCTATTATTTCGGGTGACATGGGATGAAGCTATGGTGCCTTTTATAGATGATGCAACTGATTTTATAATAAGAAATCACACCGAATCCTGAATTTTATCTCAATTCATATAAAATGTAAGGGTTTTTATGTTATGATAATGGTGTTTGTCACTTCTAATAGAATAAGGAGATATGTATGGAGAATATTAAAGTTATCATTTGGGGCTTTGGTGCCATGGGAAGAGGAATTGCTGAAATGGTTTTATCCAAACAAGGATTGGAAATAGCTGGTATTTGCGATATCGATGAAACAATTGTTGGAAAACCATTAGCAGATGTTTTAGAAGTTGATTTACCTAAAGACCAAAAAAACATTGCTATTAGTGGCGATATTGATCAAGTTCTTTCAATTGATGCACATTTAGTTTTTTTGGCAACGGATTCATTCACTGTTAAATCATATCCTAAAATTGAAAAGATTGTTAAAAGTGGAAAAAATGTGATTAGTACAGCTGAAGAGATGTCTTATCCCAAGGCGAGTGAACCAGAACTTACAACAAAAATGGATGAGCTTGCTAATGAGAATGGCGTAACCATTTTGGGTACCGGCATTAATCCTGGCTTTGTTATGGACGTACTGGCACTTGCATTAACGGGTGCAATGGTAGATGTAAGTAGCTTAGAAATCAAAAGGGTTAACAGCTTATCTCCTTTCGGACCTACAGTGATGGAAGAACAGGGAGTCGGTATTACACTTGATGAGTTCCATGAAAGAATCAAAGATGATGATTTAGCAGGTCATGTTGGCTTTAAAGAAAGTATTTATATGATGTCAGATGCTCTTGGTATCGATATCGATGACTTTCAACAACAAATGAAACCAATAATAACTTCAGTTGATAGAAAAAGCCGCTACGGAGAAGCATCAAAAGGGAACCTTGCAGGTATCGACATGACTGCGCAAGGTTATGTAGACAAATCATTGTTCATTGACATGAAACATCCTCAGCAGATAGAACCTGAGATTGAAGGAACTCAAACGGGTGATTACATCCATATAACAGGAAAACCAGACATAAATATGGTGATTTCGCCTGAAATTGATGGCGGATTAGGCACAATAGCAATGTGCGTAAATATGTTGCCGCACGTTATCAACTCTGACCCCGGTTTAAAAACCATGATTGATCTACCTATCCCGAGAGCAATTCTAGGTGATGTTCGAAAGTTAATTAAGTGATTTTTTATAAACCTCATTCATTTGGGGTTTTTATTTGTATATAAGGGATAAATAACTCTATTCACTATACAATGTAAGGGTTTTTATGATATCATTATGACGTGTGGAAATTTCACAATTTAAGGGTGATAATATGTTAGTTGCAAAAGGAAAATACGTTAGGATTAGGAAACATCTACTACTGCCGGAAGAAAGATTAGAGAACATACCGGATTGTACAAGAAAGGTGCCGCTTAAAGCTTGGATAAGAGGCGTTTTATTGGAAGAAAGCGAACTATATGAAGAAACGAAAATTGTTACCGCTACCGGACGTGTTGTCGAAGGGACATTAAAAGAGGTAAGTCCTACTTATAAACACAATTTTGGAGAGTTTGTTCCTGAAATCCTTCAGATGAAAAAATCAATCCAAAAGGAATTTTGGGGTGACGACGATGAGTGATTTCTCTTTAAAAGATCTCGATAGTAGAAAAAAAGAGATCATTCTAAATTCTGTAGGCATTGATTATGATCAATATGAGCGGGAAGGTATAGGCTTTTCGTATGAAGAAATGATGGAGGATACAGGTTTTTCGTTTGAGGATGTGCAACGAATTCAACATGAATCCATGATTGGCAATACACCACTCTTTGAACTGAAGAATATTACCGCCTACGCTAGAAAATTTGCTCCCGAGGGATATGGTGCCAGAATCTTTATCAAGGATGAAGCTTCTAATTTAAGTGGCTCTTTTAAAGCAAGGAGAGCTGCGGTTAGCGTTTATAAGGCCAAACAATTAGGGTTCAAAGGAGTCATCGCCGCGACAAGTGGCAATTATGGCGCAGCAGTTGCAGCCTTAGCTGCAAAGAATGGATTAAAATGCATTATTGTCCAAGAGTGTTTTGACTCAAAAAATAAAGCACAACCGGAAATTATCGAGAAAGCTAGGGCATGTGAAGCATATGGTGCTGAAGTTGTTCAGCTAAGCGTTGGTCCTGAACTCTTTTATGCTTTTTTACATTTACTAGACGTCACGGGATATTTCAATGCTTCTTTATACTCACCTTACGGGATTCAGGGTATTGAGACCTTAGGCTATGAAATAGTTACTCAAACGTATAATCAAACCGGAAGATATCCTTCAGCTGTTATCTGTACGAATGCTGGAGGGGGGAACTTGACCGGTACAGCTAGAGGCATCGAATTAAGAGCAAATCATCGTTGTAGAAATATTGCGGCCAGTGTCAACCTGCAAGGTCTACATATGGCTAGTGACGACGATTTCAACAGGAAATCCTTTACTACAGGTCATACGGGTTTTGGTATGCCATTTGCAATAAATCCCGATCGAAGTGATGTACCAAGAAGTGCTGCGAGACCGCTTAAATATATAGATGAGTATTATACGGTAAATCAGGGTAGTGTATTTTTCATCACAGAAGCATTAGCGACATTGGAGGGCTTAGAAAGAGGCCCTGCCGGTAACACCAGTTTAGCGGTTGCCTTCAAGTTGGCTCAAACCATGGAAAAAGACAAAGTCATAGTAGTGCAGGAGACAGAGTATACCGGTGCGGGCAAACATCATCAGCCACAATTATCTTTTGCAAAACAGAATGGCGTAGACATTGTTTTTGGTGATCCTCAAACAGAAATACCAGGAAAAAATATTGTTGTACCGAATTCGGCAGATGATATCCATATAGAGAAAATTTCGCTAGACAAATTAAGAAAGTCCTATCTAAAACGTTATGCATCTCAAAGTTTAACAGAATATGACTACACATACTTAAAAGAAGAGTTCAGAATGGATAATGTAAAACGTATTGAAGAATTATTCGAGGAGGTCAAGAATGAAAGAGCGAAACGATGATTTTGTGAATCGTAGAAAACATTTGAAGGATTTATCTGACAAGGAGCTTAAAGATTATTTTTATCAACTTGCCGATCGTCTAGTCGATCCATTGGTTAAGCAAGGGTACGAATCGACGTCAAAATCCATAGAGCGCAGTATTTTATTACGAATGGGATTTTCAAGTATTGAAAGCAAAAAAATTGTAGATATGCTTGGCGAACATGATTTGTTACGTAAAGGTGCTGGTCACTGTGTCTATAGATTGGCGAAAGAAAAAAAGCTTGATATAAGAAGTTCCGGAATCGCATTAGGAAACGGAGAATATATTGAGTTTATCAAGGAGGTTTTGACAAAATGAAATTAAAACCAAATGAAAAACTTGATATTCGCCATATATTGGATGATCTGGAAAACTACAGACCAGAGAAACGTGGCTGGACCTGGCGAAAGGCGCAACCCATTAATCTTGGCGGTTTTGAGTATAAACAAGCCAGTCCATCTTTGGATAAATTTGTCCCTTTACAAGCCGCGAACTATTTGGGTGGTATCGATCCACAACCGGATGCCGTAATAACTGCTGAAATCGCATCAGGGCGATTTGAAGATGACATTAGAAGGATGAGAATGGCCGCCTATCATGGTGCTGATCATATCATGGTCATCCGTACGGCCGGTCAGTCTCATTTCGATGGTTTGTTAGAGGGAACTCCCCAAGGTGTCGGTGGAATTCCTATAACGCGTAAACAATTACGTGCACAACGTAAGGCGCTGGATTACATTGAAGAAGAGGTGGGTAGGCCGATCAACTATCACTCTTATGTATCTGGTGTAGCAGGGCCGGAAATTGCCGTATTATTTACTGAAGAAGGCGTGAACGGTGCCCATCAGGATCCCCAATATAATATCTTGTATCGAAACATCAATATGATTAGAAGTTTTGTTGATGCCGCTGAAAGCAAAAAAGTCATGGCTTACGCAAATATTGCGCAAATCGATGGCGCACACAACGCAAACGCAACAGCACGGGACGCTTGGAAAGTCATGCCGGAGTTGCTTGTACAGCATGCGATTAATTCAGTATTTAGTGAAAAGACTGGAATCAAGCCTGAGAATATATGTCTTTCATCTGTACCGCCGGCGGCACCACCATCACCGGATCTAAAACTGAACTTACCTTATGCGGTGGCTTTACGTGAATTTTTTGACAAGTATAAAATACGTGCTCAGATGAATACCAAGTACATGGATTCATCCACTAGAGAAGCGACAGTGACACACGTGTTGAACTTGATGATTTCTCGTCTAACTTCAGCTGATATCCAAAGTACGATTACGCCGGATGAAGGTCGTAACGTCCCTTGGCATATCTATAATATTGAGGCACTTGATACAACCAAGCAAGCGATGATAGGCATGGATGATCTGTTATCCATGGTTGATATCAAAAATGAAGGATATATCTACGACAAAAAAAGGGAAATTCAAGAACGGGCAATTTTGATGATGGAAGAAATTATCGAACTCGGTGGTTATTACGAAGCTGTCGAAGCAGGAATGTTTGTTGATAGTGGTGAGTATCCCGAAAGAAATGGTGACGGTATTTCTCGAGAGATTAATGGAGGTATCGGTGCAGGATCCGTAATCAGAAGAGATAAAAACTATATGGCTCCGGTTACAGCGCATTTTGGTTATAATAACGTCAAACAATATGGTTCTGAGTTTGTTGACAATCCCGCTAAACTCATTGATGGATGCACTTTTGAAAAACCGGAAATGATACAATTTATCGATGAACTTGACGAGTCTGATAATGTCTATCTGAGACTTGACGAGTCTGAAAAATACAGAAATTCTAACCTAGTAAAACCTGAAGTCGAATGGTTAGGCGATGGTGTTGTTACGGTAGATTTATTTTTCCCGATTTCAAGAAAAGTTGCCAAAGAAGCAGCCATAGAAGCAGGAAAAAGAATGAACCTCACAGATATCGAGGTTATCCATTCAGAAGTCTTACATCCAAGTGAAGGATCTCGTGTTCAAATAAAAGGTCGTGTAAATTTCGACATTGATGTAAGCAAATTGACAATACCTAAGGAACTAGACACATTATCGGAAGATGAGATTTTTGATTATGTAAAAAAACATCCGATCAAAGTTGTCGCGGGTACCGGCGGCAACGATGAACATAGTGTGGGTATTCGTGAAGTTCTAGACATAAAACATGGTGGCGTCGAGAAGTATGGTATCAAGTATACCTATCTCGGAACAAGTGTTCCGATTGATAAATTCGTTGATGCGGCAATTGAAATGGATGCCGATGTCATTATGATGTCAACGATAATTTCACACGATGATGTCCACTATAAAAACATGAGGAAACTACATGATTATGCTGTGGAAAAAGGGGTAAGAGATAAACTGATACTTATAGCTGGAGGAACTCAAGTCACTCCGGAAATCGCTATGAAAAATAAAATAGATCAAGGATTTGGACGTGGCACCACCGGAAGACATATTGCCAGTTTCATCGTTGATAAACATAAAGAGATGATCCGACGTGCACGTTAACCTTGTAGTAGCCGAGATCGGAAGTACAACCACAGTGGTCAATGCATTTTCGGTTAAAAAGGAAGTTGCATACCTTGGACAAGGTGTGGCCCAAACCACTGTCAATAAAGATGTTAATATCGGTCTAAGAGAAGCCATCAAGGATCTGAAAGCGAAGATAAATCGTCAAAAGCTGAAGTACAATGCGATGTATGCTACTTCAAGCGCTGCAGGTGGATTGAAAATGACAGTTTCAGGCTTGGTTTATGACATGACCGTCAAAGCGGCAAGAGAAGCTGCTTTGAATGCGGGAGCGAACATTCACCTTGTAACAGCCGGACCTCTTTTGGATGGTGACTATGCAAGAATCGAGGAAATCAAGCCAAATATTATTCTTGTTTCCGGTGGTACGGATTATGGCGATAAAACTGTCGCCTTGGAAAATCTCATCGGCATTGCTCAAATGAACTTCAACACGCCAATTATATATGCTGGCAATATTGAAAATCATGAGCGAATTAAAAATTTCATGTCTAATCACAACCAAAAAGATTATGTAACATTGGTTGAAAATGTCTATCCAAGACTTGATTTCATGAATATACAACCACTCAGAAGAAAAATCTACGAGATATTTGAAAAGCATATCATCCATGCTCCTGGCATGCAACACATAAAAGATATGGTTGAAGGTGCGATTATGCCGACACCAGGTTCTGTCATGGAAGCAGCTATGTTGATGCATGAATCACTAGGAAATCTTCTCGTGATTGATGTCGGTGGAGCAACCACCGATATTCACTCCATTACCGATGTAAACGAAGAGTTTCAAGAACATTACGATGGTGAACCGAAAGAAAAAAGAACCGTCGAAGGTGACTTGGGTGTTTTTGTGAACTACCAGAATGTTGTGCATCAGATGGGGAAAAACGTTTTAGCCACAAAACTCAATTTGACCGTCCCTGAACTAGATGAAATCCTTGAAAATTATAATTACAAACCGCAATCCGATATTGAAAGGCGCTTGGTATATGAACTGACTAGACATTGTGTCTTCACCGCTCTAGACCGTCATATCGGCGATTACCGCACAGTGTATACTTCAAGCGGTCGAAAAATCGTACCTGAAGGTCGCGATTTAACACAAGTCCAAAGCGTCATTCTTACTGGTGGAGCACTGATATATCTTGAAAATACAGAGAATATCATTCAGGAATATTTCAAATCGAAAAAGAAAAAAATGGTACCGACGCATGAAGTGGTGATCTATAAAGATTCAGATTATATTATGTCATCGATGGGTGTGTTATCTCTGGACTACGAGGATATCGCCCGAAAATTGATGGAGACATCTTTACGTATAAACGAGGTGTAAACGATGTATCCAAGAATTATCATCGACAGGAACAAGTATCGATACAACATTAGAACATTGACCAATCTATGTCACCGTCACGGTATTTCAATGATGGCGGTGACAAAGGTTTTTTGTGCGGACAAGGGATTAACCGACATCTTAAAAGAAGAAAGAGTTGATTACATTGCCGACTCCCGTGTCAAAAATCTTGAAAAAATCTCTACAACCATTCCAAAAGTCTTGTTGCGTCTGGTTTCGATACACGAGGTCGAGTCGGTAATCAATAATGTCGATATTTCACTGAATTCTGAGTTGTCAGTAATTCGTGCGCTGAATGAAGCTGGAAGAAAGTATAATAAAAGACATGGTATCATACTGATGATGGATATTGGCGATTTGCGAGAAGGAATATTCTATTGGGAAAATCTCAAAAAAATCATGGACGAGGTCTTGAAATTCGATTATATTGATTTAAAAGGTGTCGGGACGAACTTAACGTGTTTCGGTGGCATAATTCCAACNAAAGACACATTGTCGAAATTACTGGACATTACGGAAAAAATCGAGTCGACTTACNGCATTGCACTAGACATTGTATCTGGCGGTAATTCATCGCATCTTCATCTTTTACACAAAGATATTCACATTGATAAAATCAACAACTTAAGAATCGGTGAAGCCGCTGTATTGGGACGTGAAACAGCCTATGGGGACCGGATGGAAAATCTTTATCATGATGTGTTTACACTAGAAGCGGATATCATTGAATATAAATTGAAACCGTCCCTGCCGGAAGGGGATATCGGTATGGATGCATTCGGAAAAACTCCCAGTTTTGTTGACCTCGGTGTCATTCATCGTGCGATACTGGCCATTGGGAAACAAGATGTGGATTTTCGTGAGCTGATTCCATTGGACAAGAATTTAAGACTACTCGGTAGCAGTAGTGACCATGTCATTATCGGAATCATGAACGAGGCCGATAACTATAAAGTCGGAGACGTCATCAAATTCCATCTTACTTACGGGAGCTTGCTTAGTCTGATGACTTCACCTTATGTGGAGAAAGTCTATGTATAATTCTTATCGAAAAACATGGTTGGAGATAGATTTAACCAACATATATAAAAACTACCTCTATTTCAGCAAGTTGCTTGCTCCGAAGAAAGTGATTCCAGTAGTAAAAGCCAACGCTTATGGCCATGGTGCGATCGAAGTCGTCGGCTATTTAAAAAACCAAGGTATAGACTATTTCGCCGTCAGCTTGTTGGAAGAGGCAATTGACCTTCGTAGATATTATAAAAACATAGAGATTTTAGTCATGGGCGTTGTCTCTTTTGAAGACGTGAAGATTGCAGCTGCGCATAATATTACCATTACTGTTTCGCAGGCCACATTATTTGATTACATAAAAACATTGAAAGAACGTGTTAAGTTTCATCTCAAAATAGATACAGGTATGAATCGGTTGGGTTTTAAAGATTATGAAAATGCAAAGAAAGTCTACCTTGAAGCAATGCAATACAACCATATATCGATCGAGGGCGTCTATTCACATTTCGCGACTTCAGATGGTGATAAGACGTACTCCAATATGCAGAAGAGAAGGTTCAATCAATTCCTGGAAAGCTTACCTGAACGACCTAAAATGGTACATCTTTCGAATACGAGCGGGGCGTTGAAATTAGAGGAGTCATTGCAGTACACGACACATGCCCGTGTTGGTGTCGGACTTTATGGGAGCACGCTTGAAGAAGACATCACCCAACTATTACCCACATACAAACTAATGACGCAGATTGCTGAAATCAAACATCTGAAAAAAGGCGAGAAACTTGGATATGGCATTACATATGAAGCCATCGAAAACGAAACAATCGGCGTCTTGCCGGTAGGGTATGCCGATGGGATCATCCGCAAGAACCAAAACGGTGTCGTCTCAATCAATGGGAAATCTTATCCTATCGTTGGACGCATATGCATGGATCAGATGTTTATAAGGATAGACGATACGATAACCAAGGCTGACATCATCACGATTTTTGGAGATAGTGTTGTCTCGATCGATGATGTGGCCGGAAGGCTGGACACTATTAGTTACGAAGTGTTTTGTATGATTACATATAGAGTACCGAGGGTTTACAAAGAATAGGATGTGAAGCACATGATTAATGTCTACTCGGAAATAGGGAAACTGAAAACAGTGTTGTTATATCGACCAGGCAAAGAACTGGAAAATTTAACACCATCTGTACTTAAACGGCTACTATTTGATGAAATACCTTTTCTGGAAGTGGCTCAAAAGGAACACGACGCTTTTGCTGATACACTTAGAAATGAAGATGTGGAAGTCCTATATCTTGATCAAATGGTGAGTGAAGCGCTAGATGAAAATCCGGAAATCGTCGATCATTTCATCAAACAATTTATTGATGAAACTACCATTAAATCAAAACAGGTTAAATCCGCAATCTTCGAGTACTTGAAAACGATGGATACCAATGCCATGGTCAGAAAAATGATCGAAGGCATCCGAACGAGAGAAATCCAGGTTGACGAGGAAGACTCCATTATGGATATGCTGGAAAAAGAGTATCCTTTTTACACGGATCCCATGCCGAATATTATTTTCCAACGTGACCCATTTGCGTCTATCGGAAGAGGCGTGAGTATTCACAAGATGCACACGGACACACGCCAAAGGGAATCCATCTTTGGAGATTATATGCTTAGATATCATCCGCGGTTCAATCAAGGGACATTGCCCACCTACTACACCAGAACCGAATCAGAACCTCTTGAAGGCGGAGATATTCTGGTCTTGAATGAAAACACTCTGGCAATCGGAATTAGTGAAAGAACCAATCCTTTCGCCATAGAGAAAATCGCTTCGAAACTGTTTGCCAAGGGAGAAACGTTCAAGACGATTCTTGCAATAAATATACCGAAAACCAGAGCTTTCATGCACCTGGACACTGTCTTCACACAAGTTGATCATCACGTTTTTACCGTCCACCCAGGTATTATGGATAAAATAACCGTATTTGAGATAACTAAAAAAAGTAACGGATTGAATATCGTAAAAATGGTATCGAATCTACAGGATATACTTGAAAAGCACTTGAAACATACAGTTGAACTCGTCATGTGCGGTGGCGACGATGTGGTGGCAAGCGAAAGAGAACAGTGGTCTGATGGTGCGAATACACTAGCTGTTGAGCCTGGAAAAGTCATTGCATACTCACGGAATCACGTTACAAATGATCTGTTGAGGAAAAAGGGCATTACGGTTCTAGAAATTCCCTCCAGCGAGCTATCAAGAGGGCGAGGCGGACCACGCTGCATGAGTATGCCAATCATTAGAGAAAACATAAAATAGGAGCGTATTGATGATGAATCTAAAAGGAAGAAGCTTTGTTACACTGCTTGATTTTTCAAAAGAAGAGATTTTGTACCTAATCGAATTGTCGGCTAGGCTGAAACAGGAGAAACAAAAAGGAATACCCCACAAACATTTAGAGGGGAAAAACGTTGTGTTGTTATTTCAAAAAGATTCGACCCGTACTCGATGCGCTTTCGAGGTCGGCGCCTACGATTTGGGGATGGCCGTAACATATCTTGGACCAAGCGGTTCACAAATGGGTACAAAAGAATCAATTAAGGATACGGCCCGTGTTCTTGGCAGAATGTATGACGGCATTCAATTTCGCGGATACTTGCATTCCGACGTCGAGCAGCTCGCAGAACATGCTGGCGTTCCGGTTTGGAATGGTCTAACGGACTTGTACCACCCCACACAGATTCTTGCTGATTTTCTTACTGTGAAAGAAAACTTCGGAAAATTGGACGGCATCAATTTCACTTACATCGGTGATGCTCGCAACAACATGGGAAACAGCCTTATGATTGGTGCGGCCAAATTAGGTATAAATTTTACTGGTGTTGCACCAAAAACGTTATGGCCTGAATCACACTTGATAGAACACTGCAAGGCTTTGGCGAAAGACAACGGCTCGACCATTGTCTTCACTGAAACCCCTCTAGAAGGCAGCAGAAATGCCGATGTCATCTATACCGACGTATGGGTTTCCATGGGAGAACCGAAGGATGTCTGGCGTTCTAGACTCGGGCAACTACACGGGTATCAAGTAGATGATAAGTTGATGAGAAACGCTTCGAAAAACGCTATTTTCATGCATTGTTTACCGGCTTTCCACGGGACAGACACTGAAATAGGACGACAAATCGCAAAAGAGTTCGGTGACGAATACAAGCAGGTTAAAAACGGCGAGATGGAAGTGACTGATAGTGTTATCGAATCCGGTCAAAGCAAGGTTTTCGACGAAGCTGAAAACAGACTTCATACCATCAAGGCAGTCATGCTTGCTACCATGAGTGATAATCACTAATTCACTATATGTGGTTTTACCTCACTGGTAAAACCACTTTTATATTGTGAGAGCTTACAGGTCGATGCTATAATGATGCTAAAGTGGGGATGCATATGGAACTCGTTTTATATTTTTTCGTCTATTCTTTTATCGGTTGGATTGTAGAAGTAATCTATCAGGCCTATAAACATCGACGCTTCATAAATCGCGGCTTTTTAAATGGCCCATTTTTACCCATATATGGGATTAGTGCAATTTTTCTGCATCTCAACATGGCTTGGTTGATCCCGGATTTTTCCACCAATAGCGTTTGGCACATTGGCATATTATTCGTCTTTGTCACAATATTATCAACCTTCGCCGAACTGGTAGGCGGCGTACTTTTATATCATCTGTTTGAAGCTCGATGGTGGGATTATTCCCATCTTAAATTCAATTATAAGGGGTTCATAAGTCTACAATTCTCTATTATGTGGGGAGTTATGGGGACATTGCTTTTCGGTTTTTTTCATAACCCGCTTGTCGTACCTGGGATTAGAAGTCTGGATTATTCTTTCATGCAAACCCTCACAACCACACTCGTAATAGTCTTGTTGATTGACTATATTTTCACCACCATCGCCCTAATAGATTTTCATCGTCTATTGCTCGAACTTAAAACAAGAACGGATCGCTTTAATTTGACCACAAGTCAGATGGTAAAGAGCAGTCAAACGAGACAGAAACTCGTCGAACGCGCTAAACAGATCGCACAAACAATCAAAAAACAAGAAACCATTCAGTATATTCGTCAAATGATCGATCAAATCAAATCAATTCCACCGGAAGAAAAGAGAACAATAGTCAAAAAGGATCATGACGCACTTAAAAACACGGTTAGAAAAATCACGGGCAGCCGATTTTACAAAGCATTTCCTAAGATGCGAATCGCGTTAAAGAACCGCAAGAGCAAAAAGGAAAAAAAAGATGAATAACCCACGTGATTTCGCGGCTTTCTTTCGACTTGCCCGCCCGGTATTGGAACATCCCCTATTCGAATCACAACGCGCTTATATCCATCACGATACGACTAGTGTATATGATCACGCTATCATTGTGGCCTATATGAGTTTCTGGCTTGCCAAAAAACTGACTATTGAGGCCGATACAGTCGTTAAAGGCGCATTGTTACATGATTTTTTCCTTTACGATTGGCACATTGAAGGAAGGAAATCCAAAAAGAGGGGTTTAAAAAAACACGGTTTCACACACGCTAAAGTGGCATACGCAAATGCTGTTACGCATTTCGAAATCGGTCCTATAGAAAAGGATATCATCATAAAACATATGTTTCCTCTCAATCTCAAACCACCAACATACGTGGAAAGTTGGCTAGTATATATGATAGACAACTTTGTTACCTTTACTGATTATTTGGATCTATACACCAATCTTAAGGCCAGTCTGCTTGAATACATCGCTATGCATAAAAAATTGGCAAACCAGCCTTTTTCCAAATGACAGAAGCTCCATGCGGACATTAATTTCAGAAATCAATTAAAAAGACTTGCAAAGGGTCTTTTTTTTTGATATTATGTCAAAGACTTTGAAGAAAGTCTGGCTGTGAAGTGGGAGGTTGTTGACACACCGATAGGCGTTGTCTTGAAAGTGTCAAGTAAATTTCCACGGAGCAAGTCTATACTATGAACATAGGCGAAAGGAGGAACTGCATAATGGCAAGTCAAAACATCAGAATCAGATTGAAATCATACGACCACAGGTTGTTGGATCAATCAGCGAAAAAGATTGTTGATACGGTGAAGAAAACCGGTTCAAAAGTTTCCGGTCCAATTCCGTTGCCAACCGAAAAAGAGGTGTTTACCATTTTGCGGAGTGTTCACGTTAACAAAACTTCTCGTGAACAATTTGAACGCAGAACGCATAAACGACTCATCGACATCATCGACCCCAACCCGCAAACCATTGATCGTTTAATGCACTTGGATTTACCATCTGGCGTGGATATCATATTAAAATAATTAGGAGGTGTACTCATGGCCAAAGGTATCTTAGGAACAAAAGTAGGAATGACTCAAATTTTCAATGATGCAGGTAAATTAGTCCCTGTCACCGTCGTTAAATGTGAGCCTAATGTTGTTCTACAAAAGAAAACAAACGAGACTGACGGATACGAAGCTGTTCAGTTAGGCTACAAAGACAAGCGTGAATCGCTGGCGAACAAACCAGAACGCGGACATGTCGCCAAATCGAATACCAACCCTAAGCGCTACATTAGAGAAATTATCGGCAAAGAACTGGGTAATTTCGAAGTAGGTCAGGAGATTGGTGTCAATATCTTTGAAAGCGGCGAAATCGTCGATGTAACCGGGACATCCAAAGGTAAAGGATTCCAGGGAAACATCAAGCGACACAATCAGTCGCGCGGTCCAATGACACATGGATCACACTATCATCGTGGGCCCGGTTCAATGGGACCGATTGATCCGATGCATGTACGTAAAGGTAAGAATCTACCTGGACATATGGGTGCTGAGCGTGTGACCATCCAAAATCTGGAAATTGTCACAGTGGATGAAGAAAAAAATCTATTACTGATTAAAGGAAATGTTCCTGGACCGAGACGCGGTCTTCTCTTCATCAAAAACGGTATCAAACAAGGCGATATCGAAGTACTCAACCCCGAACAATATATCAAACAGGAAGAACCTGAAACACAAGAACAACCTGAAACACAAGAAAAACCAGAAGCACAAGAAGAAACCATCAAGGAAGAATCATAGCCCATCATTTGAAAGGAGGATTTGAAATGCCAAAAGTAGCATTGTTAAATCAAAGTGGACAAAACGTTGGTGAAGTTAACTTGGCGGATGCCGTATTCGGTATCGAACCAAATCAACAAGTGCTCTATGACGTTGTAAAGGCCATTCGAGCCAACAGTCGTCAAGGCACACATAAAGCAAAAACGCGCAGTGAAGTTCGTGGCGGCGGTCGTAAGCCGTGGCGTCAAAAAGGGACAGGCCGTGCAAGACAAGGTTCAATTCGTTCACCTCAATGGGTCGGAGGCGGCGTGGTCTTTGGACCGACACCCCGTGATTACACCCTGAAAGTGAACCGTAAGGTAAGAAAGCTTGCCTTCAAATCGGCTCTGTCACAAAAAATCAAAGACGAAACATTGTTTGTGCTGGACAACCTTTCTGTTGAACAGCCAAAAACCAAAGCTATGCTCGAAGTACTGAGCAATTTGAAAGTCAGCGACAAAGTTCTGATCATCCTTCCTGAGAATGATGTCAACATCGAACTTTCAACGAGAAACATTCCCAACGCATCGGTTGCGACTGTGGCACAAGCCAGTGTCTATGACTTGCTGCACAGTTCGATTGTCATCACGACAGAAGCCGCTGTCAAATTGTATGAGGAGGTGCTTGCATAATGTTATCCTCAGAAATTATCAAGCGTCCTATTATCACGGAAAAAAGCATGCAACTTGTCGAGGAACAAAACAAATACACGTTTTCCGTCGATAAGCGTGCAAATAAAATTCAAGTGAAAAAAGCCGTCGAGGAACTTTTTGAAGTAACCGTTCTCAAAGTGAATATCCTCAACACCAAACGCAAGAAAAAACGTGTTGGTCAATATGAAGGCTTTAAAAGCGAAACAGCAAAAGCTATCGTCACCCTCGCTGCAGATAACAAAATCGAAATATTCTCATCGTAACTAATCATGGAAAAAGGAGGTTACTCTAATGGCTCTAAAGAAGTATAAACCGACGACAAATGGTCGTAGACATATGACTAGTCTGGATTTCTCGGAAATCACCACCAATACTCCCGAAAAATCACTTCTTGTCAAAATTGATAAAAGATCAGGTCGTAACAATCAAGGAAAGATAACTGTACGCCATCACGGTGGCGGTGCAAAAAGAAAGTATCGCCTCATCGACTTCAAACGTAATAAAGATGGTGTGCCCGCTCGCGTAGCGACCATCGAGTACGATCCGAATCGCAGTGCGAACATCGCACTCGTTCACTATGCGGACGGTGAGAAACGTTATATCATCGCACCCAAAGGATTGAAAGTTGGCGACCAAATCGAATCCGGTGAAACAGCTGACATTCGTAACGGCAATGCCAAAACATTGAAGAGCATACCCGTTGGTACCGTCATCCACAACATCGAACTGACACCAGGTAAAGGTGGGCAACTCGCCCGCAGCGCCGGCGCCCGTGCTCAAATTCTCGGTCGCGAGGATAAGTATGTACTGGTCAAACTCGCCTCGGGAGAGGTGCGTCGTATCCTCGGAACTTGTCGTGCAACCATCGGTGAAGTCGGCAATGAAGACCACGAACTCATCAACTACGGTAAAGCGGGACGTAACCGTCATCGTGGCATCAAGCCAACCGTACGCGGTTCTGTCATGAACCCGAACGACCATCCACACGGTGGTGGTGAAGGTCGTCAACCAATCGGTCTAAAATCACCGATGTCACCATGGGGCAAGAAAACCCTTGGCCTTAAAACCCGTCGTAAGAAAAAAGCAAGCTCACGCTTGATCGTCAGACGTAAGAAGAAATAGGAAAGGAGGAACTCATATATGGCACGTTCAGTTAAGAAAGGGCCGTTTTGCGACGAGCACCTTATGAATAAAGTTGAAGCAATGAACAAAGAAAGCAAGAAAAAAGTCATTCAAACGTGGTCTAGACGCTCTACGATTTTTCCACAATTCGTTGGACACACAATTGCGGTTTATAACGGAAGAGAACATGTTCCTGTATACATAACCGAGGACATGGTTGGTCACAAACTGGGAGAGTTCGCTCCTACTAGAACTTACCGTGGACACGAAAAAGACAAGAAAGCTACAAGGAAGTAGAGGAGGATATCATGGAAGCTATAGCACAAGCGAAGACTGTTCGCATTTCTTCTCGTAAAGTCAAGCTCGTCATTGACCTTGTTAGAGGCAAAGACATTGGCGAGGCGTTTTCCATTCTGAAGCATACGCCGAAGGCTGCCGCACCAATGGTTGAAAAACTTTTAAAATCGGCCGTTGCAAATGCGGAACATAACTATAATATGGATACCGAAAACCTATACATTAAAGATGTTTTCGTGAACGAAGGTCCTACGCTTAAGCGTATCAGACCCAGAGCTCAAGGAAGCGCAACACAAATCTTGAAAAGAACCAGCCACACGACCATCGTCGTGGCTGAGAAAGCGTAAAGGAGGGAATCACATGGGTCAGAAAGTAAGTCCAGTCGGATTACGTATTGGCATTATCAGAGATTGGGATTCTCGTTGGTATGCAGACAAGAACGATGTTGCCGATTTATTGCATGAAGATATTAAAATTCGGGATATGCTCGAAGAACTTTATGAAAATGCGGCCGTCAGCAGAATCGAAATCGAACGCTTGAAGAAACGTATTGTCATTACTGTTCACACAGCGAAACCAGGTATGGTAATCGGTCGTGAAGGGTCTGTCAAAAATCAAGTTGTTGAGAAACTCAAAGAACTTACCGATAAAACGATCATTCTAAATGTCGTTGAAATAAAAAAACCTGAACTCGATGCGCAACTTGTTGCTCAAGGCATTGCCAAGCAGCTTGAAAACCGCGCTTCATTCAGACGTGTTCAAAAAATGGCTATCCAGCGCGCCATGCGCAGTGGAGCCAAAGGTTGCAAAACACTTGTTTCCGGAAGACTCGGCGGTGCAGAAATGTCACGCAGCGAGGGGTATAGTGAAGGTAACGTCCCACTACATACACTCCGCGCGGATATTGATTTTTCCGGCGTTGAGGCTAGCACCACTTACGGAAAACTAGGTGTGAAAGTATGGATTTACAAAGGTGAAATCCTGCCAAAAAAGAAAAGGGGGGCCAATTAATATGTTAATTCCCAAAAGAACCAAATACAGACGCCCTCACCGTGTATCATACGAAGGAAAAGCAAAAGGCGGTACTACGGTCAGCTTCGGCGACTACGGTCTTCAATCCCTTGAGGGAGCTTGGATCACCGCACGTCAAATCGAATCTGCACGTGTTGCATTAAACCGCTTCATGAAACGTCAAGGTAAAGTATGGATCAGAATTTTCCCACATATTGCCAAGACCGCCAAACCGCTTGAAGTCCGTATGGGCTCCGGTAAAGGTGCGCCTGAACACTTCGTCGCAGTCGTAAAAGAAGGTACTGTGATGTTCGAAGTCGCCGGTGTCACTGAAGAAGTGGCCAATGAAGCACTTCGTCTCGCGGCACACAAATTACCCGTCAGGACGAAAGTGATCAAGAAGGAAAGTGGTGATTTTAGTGAAAACTAATGAAATTAGAGAAATGGACAGTGCTAAAATCAACGAAGAAATTGTTACCCTTAAGAAGGAACTGTTCGACCTACGCTTCCAACAAGCGACCGGTCAACTAGAAAACACAGCTCGTATTAGTAATGTCAAAAAAGCGATTGCGCGCATGAAAACAGTCCTCAATGAGCGTAGCGCGAAATAAGGCGAGAGGAGAATTATATGGAACGTAACGATCGTAGAGTCCTGACTGGCACCGTCGTCTCAACCAACGCAGACAAGACGATAGCCGTCATGGTCGAAAGCTATATCAGACATCCCAAATATGGCAAACGTGTCAAACACACGAAAAAATTCGCTACACATGATGAAAATAATCAAGCCAAAGTCGGAGACGTCGTCCGGATTATGGAGACTCGTCCCCTTTCCAAGACGAAAAGGTTCCGCTTGCTTGAAATCGTAGAGAGTAAGGTTCTCGTATAGAGCTTTAGAAGAGGAGGTTCTTAGGATGATTCAACAAGAATCAAGATTGAAAGTCGCTGATAATTCAGGCGCTAAAGAAATACTGGCCGTCAAAATTCTCGGTGGTTCGGGTAGAAGATACGCATCTATCGGCGATATAATCACCGCAACTGTCAAACACGCCACGCCGGGTGGACAAGTGAAAAAGGGCGAACTTGTAAAAGCCGTCATTGTCCGTACCGCCAAAAAGGTCCGTCGTAAGGATGGGACCTACATCAAATTCGACGACAACGCCGCTGTAATCGTACGTGATGACAAATCACCACGAGGAACCCGTATATTCGGTCCGGTGGCCCGCGAGCTTCGTGAGGAAGGCTTCATGAAAATCCTGTCGCTCGCACCCGAAGTACTATAAAGAGTAGGAGGAAGACATATGAAAATCAAAAAAGGCGACAAAGTACGTGTCATCTCCGGTGAAGACCGCGGCAAGGAAGGCAACGTCATCAAGACATACCCGAAAACCGACCGTGTACTCATCGAAGGCATCAACATTGTCAAGAAGCACCAAAAACCTACTCAAGCAAATCCAGATGGTGGCATTTTGGAATTCGAGGCTCCGATTCACGCATCAAACGTGATGATCGTCGATAAAAAAGGCACCACAAGAGTAGGCTTCAAAACCATTAAGGAAACAGATAAAAAACAAGAAATTACACGTAAAGTCCGTGTATCGAAGAAAACCGGAGAGGTTTTAGACTAATAGAAAGGAGGCATCAGTGGATGAATCGTCTACAAGAAAGATATAATGAGGAAATTCGCCAATCATTGGTAGAAAAATTTGATTATTCTTCTATCATGCAAGCACCCAAAATCGACAAAGTCGTTGTGAATATCGGCGTCGGTGATGCAGTGGACAACTCGAAAGTACTCGATGATGCGGTCAACGAACTAACACTTTTAACCGGTCAGAAACCCGTCATCAACCGCGCGAAAAAATCCATCGCCAACTTCAAACTACGTGAAGGTATGGCTATCGGTTGCAAAGTCACTCTCCGCGGTGAGAGAATGTATGATTTCCTGGATAAATTGATGAACATTGCACTTCCACGCGTGCGTGACTTTCAAGGGGTTAGTCCAAAAGCCTTCGATGGTAGAGGCAACTTCACCCTTGGCGTGAAAGAACAACTGATTTTTCCAGAAATCGATTACGATAAAGTAAACCGTGTCCGCGGCATGGACATCGTTATTGTCACAACGGCGCAAACCGACTTGGAAGCAAGAGAACTCTTGAGTCAATTCGGCATGCCGTTCAGAAAAAGTTAAGGAGGCTATCTATGGCTAAAAAATCAATGATCGCGAAACAAAAACGCCCGCAGAAGTTTAAGGTGCGTGAATACACGCGTTGCGAACGCTGTGGCCGTCCACATGCCGTCATTCGCAAATTCAAACTCTGCCGTATTTGTTTCCGTGAACTGGCATATAAAGGACAAATACCCGGCGTTAAAAAAGCAAGTTGGTAAAAATAAATTCCTAAGTATTGGGAGGAGGCAATTTAAATATGGTAATGACAGATCCTATTGCTGATATGTTAACGCGTATTAGGAACGCAAACCAAATGAAAGCACAAACCGTCGATATTCCAGCGTCTAAACTCAAACACCAAGTCCTCGAGTTATTGCGTGATGAAGGATATATTGCAAACATTCAACTTATCAAAGGCAAACCCGTCAACCGGTTGCGTGTAACCTTGCGCTACATGCAAAACGAACGTGTAGTCAAAGGTTTGAAACGCATCTCGAAGCCAGGGTTGCGCGTCTATGCTCAAAGTGGGGAAATCCCCAAAGTCCTCAATGGACTCGGCATCGCCGTTCTGTCCACATCAAAAGGCATCATTTCAGACAGAGAAGCCCGCAAACAAAACGTTGGCGGCGAAATTCTAGCATACGTATGGTAATCAATCAAAGGAGGTACTAACCATGAGTCGAACTGGGAATAAACCCATCACCTTACCTCAAGGTGTCACCGCGTCACTGGATGGAAAAACCGTGACCGTGAAAGGTCCAAAGGGAACTTTATCCATGGACGTTCATGAAACCATGGCCGTTACCGTGGAAGACAACACCATCCGCGTGGAACGCCCCGGCGACACCAAAACGGATCGTACCCTGCACGGCACGGCGCGTTCACTATTATTGAACCTAGTCATCGGTGTCAGTGAAGGTTACACGAAAAAACTTAAAATGGTCGGCGTCGGATACCGCGCACAACTTAGAGGCACCACACTTGTTGTCAATGCCGGTTACTCGAATCCGGTCGAACTGAATATTCCCCAAGGATTGACAGTTGAAGTTGTCAAAAACACACAGATTTCCATTGCGGGAATCAATAAACAACAAGTCGGCGAATTCGCCGCAAACGTACGCGCTGTAAGAAAACCCGAGCCATATCTTGGTAAAGGCATTCGTTACATCGACGAACAAGTACGTCGTAAAGAAGGAAAAACTGCTAAATAGCAGTTAGGAGTGACAAAAGATGATTAATAAAACTTCAAGAAACACAATGCGAAAAAAACGTCATTTACGAGCAAGAAAAACCCTTGTCGGTACCCCTCAACGTCCACGTTTGAGCGTGTATCGTTCCAATAGAAACATTTTTGCCCAATTGATCGACGATATCAGCGGTGAAACCCTAGCTGCCGCCTCCACATTGGATAAAGATTCCAAGAAGGAAACCAACAGCAACAAGGAAGGCGCAACATTCGTCGGTGAACTGCTTGCCAAACGTGCGCTTGAAAAAGACATCAAAAAAGTTGTCTTCGATCGCAGTGGTTATCGGTATCACGGACGTATCAAAGCATTAGCTGAAGCTGCACGCACTGCAGGATTAGAATTCTAATAAGGAGGTAAGCCAATGCAAAGAAATCGTAGAAAACGTAGAAAAAAAGAAGAAAACATTTATGAAGAACGCGTCGTCAGTATTGCACGCGTAACCAAGGTCGTCAAAGGTGGCCGTCGGTTCCGTTTTAGTGCACTTGTCGTTGTCGGCGATAAAAAAGGCAATGTCGGTTTCGGGACAGGTAAAGCGCAGGAAGTACCCGATGCTATCAAAAAAGCCATTGAAGAAGCAAAGAAAAGTTTTGTCAAGGTTCCCATGTATGGAACCAGCATTCCTCATGAAATCACCGGACGCCACGGAGGCGGTCGCGTTTATTTGAAACCGGCAGTAGAAGGTACCGGTGTTATCGCCGGAGGCCCCGTCCGTGCCGTATTGGAAGCCGCAGGTGTGGCGGACATACTTTCCAAATCACTCGGATCCGATTCTCCTATCAACATCGTCCGTGCAACTTTCGATGCCATCCATCGTTTGCGTACCGCCGAACAAGTGGCTAGAACCAGAGGCAAATCCGTCAAGGAGATTTTAGGCTAATGAAGACATTGGAAATCACATTGAAAAAAAGCTTGATCACAACCACACCAAAACAAAGAAAGACCGCCCAGGCACTGGGCTTGACCAAAATCAACAAGACAGTCGTCAAAAACGACACTGACACCACCAGAGGCATGTTGCGCGTAGTCGCACATCTGGTGGACGTTGTTGAAAAATAGGAGGTACCGCTATGAAACTACATGAACTAAAACCAACCCCCGGTTCAACAAGAAACAGAAAACGTGTCGGTCGCGGTATGTCGAGCGGTAACGGTAAAACTGCCGGACGTGGCCATAACGGTCAAAACAGTCGTTCGGGCGGCAACACACGCATCGACTTCGAGGGTGGTCAAACACCACTTTACAAACGTTTGCGAAAAGTCGGATTCAAAAATCCTTTCCGTAAGGAATACGCAACGGTTAACATCGACCGATTGAATCAATACGAAGATGGCACTGTCATCACACCTGAACTTCTGCTCGGTGACCGCGTCATCCGCAAGATGGAATCAGGGCTCAAAGTACTCGGCAACGGGACTTTGGAAAAGAAAATCACTGTAAAGGCTCATAAATTCACAGCATCAGCCGAAGAGAAGATCAAGGCTGCTGGTGGCAAAACCGAGGTGATTTAATGGAAACGATCAAGGCGGTTTTCAAGAACAAGGACTTGATGAGAAAAATTCTTTTCACTTTGGCGGTATTCTTGATCTATAGAGCTGCCACCTACATTACCATGCCGCTTATCAATCCGACACAAATCACCCAGTTTTTCGAAGGACAAGGCGGTTTTCTAGGTATCATGGACGCCTTTACCGGTAGCGCTCTATCGAACTACTCGATCATCGCCCTCGGTATTGGTCCATACATCACCGCTTCCATCGTCATCCAGCTTCTACAAATGGACATTGTGCCCATATTGAAAGAATGGAGTCAAGAAGGCGAAACCGGAAAACAGAAAATCAACCAGGTCACGCGCTATCTCGCACTCAGCCTGGCATTCATCCAAGCCCTCGGTATGACCTATGGTTTTGCGCTCACCAATGATGCCATTTTCGATATCGGTGTAGAACCTACATTCTTGACCTACACATACTTGGCGCTCGTCATGACCGCAGGAACAGCGTTCCTGTTATGGTTGGCCGATCAGATTACCCTAAAAGGTGTCGGGAACGGTACATCCATGATCATTGTCGCCGGTATCATTGCCGGTATGCCCGGTATGTTCACATCGTTGACACGCGAATATGTTATTGATGGAACCGGTTTTGGCTCCTATGCCATTTTCGGTACTGTGGTCATCATGTTTATCCTTATCCTAATCGGTGTCACGTATATGCAAAGCGCAAACCGTAAAATTCCCATCCAGTATTCAAATAGACCATCCAGTGCCAAATTCAAAGGTAAATCGGCCTCGAATATCCCGCTGAAAATCAACTCTGCCGGTGTTATTCCAGTTATCTTCGCAGTTACGATCCTTTCTGTACCGCAGACGATGCTGTCTTTCCTTCCCCAACTGGCCAATACCACAATCGGCACATGGTTAAACGAAATGTTCAACTACCAAAGACCCCTTGGATACGTCGTTTATGCTGTATTGATTCTTGTCTTCACGTTCTTTTACTCATTCGTTCAGATCAATCCAGACAAAATGGCGAGCAACCTGCAGAAACAAAACGCGTTCATCCCAGGGATACGCCCAGGGGTTGAAACCGAAAACTACATTTCGAAACTTTTATTCAGAATAACGATCATCGGTGCACTTTACTTACTGGTTGTGGCATCCATCCCGATTTTCACATCAGTGATCTTCGGATTACCCGCCTATATTCAAGTCGGCGGAACTTCGCTACTTATCGTGGTCGGGGTGGCCATTGAAACAACCAAACAGATCAAAACCGATGTACAGGGCAAAAGCTACAGCGGATTCATCCGCTAGGAGGCGTTTTCCTTGAAAATCCTAGTGATGGGTCCCCCTGGCGCCGGCAAAGGCAGCCAGTCGCAAAAACTGATAGAAGATTACGATCTGACACACATCTCAACCGGCGAGATGTTCAGAAAATCTTATGAACGTGGTGAAAAACTAGGAATAGAAGCCATGGCCTACATTCATGAGGGCAACCTTGTTTCCGATGAAATCACCAATGAAATCGTTCGTAATAGATTGCTCAAAAAGGATGCAGAACGCTGCTTTTTGCTTGATGGCTATCCAAGAACCGAAACACAGGCAGAGGCACTTGATGAAATGCTAAGCGAAATGAACTCGAAACTGACAGCTGTCATCAACATCGTTGTCGATAAGGATATCATCCTGGAGCGTATGGTCGGAAGACGGGTCTGCAGAAACTGTGGGCACACCTACCACACGAAGTTCAAACCACCCCACAAAGAAGGCATCTGTGATAAATGTGGCGGCGAACTGTACCAACGCAAGGATGATCAGATCGATTCGGTCAGAAACCGGTTGAACATCTATGAATCGAAAACCAAACCGATCATCGATTACTACAAAGGTCGCGGTGTGCTGATCAACATTAACGGCATGCAGTCGTTCGATGCCGTATATCGCGATATCAAAAAAGCGCTGAGGGATCTGACTTGATTAGCAGAAAAAGTGAACGTGAAATCAAATTGATGCAAGAAGCCGGTCGTATTGTCGCATTAGCGCACCAGGCGGTCAAGAAAAATCTTAAAGTCGGCATGAGCACTGCCGAGGTCGATCAAATCGTTGAGGACATCATCCGGTCACACGACGCAACACCCTCTTTCAAGGGTTATGGCGGCTTTCCGGGTAGTGCCTGCACTTCGATAAACAGTGAAGTCGTCCACGGTATACCATCCACGACGCGCACCCTGAAAAACGGCGATATTCTCAAAGTCGATATCGGTGCCAACTACAAAGGTTATCACGGTGACTCCGCTTGGAGCTATCCCATCGGTAACATCTCCGATGAGGCATATGCCTTGTTGGAAGTGACGGAAAAAGCTTTATATGCCGGGCTTGAAACAGCAACCGCCGGCAGACGACTCAGTGATATTTCCCACGCCATCCAGTCCTATGCGGAAGAAAGAGGCTACAGCATCGTCCGCGAGTTTGTCGGACACGGCATCGGGAAAAACCTGCATGAGGATCCTCAGATTCCCAACTACGGTCCCCCGGGTAAAGGTCCATTATTGAAACCGGGCATGACTCTGGCCATCGAGCCGATGGTCAACCGTGGTAGAAAAGAAGTGAAGGTTTTAAGTGATCAGTGGACCGCTGTAACCGTTGATCAGTCATTAAGTGCTCACTTTGAACACACTGTGTTGATCACCGAAGATAAACCCATACTTTTAACCACACTCGACCAAGGAGGCAATCATGGCTAAAGAAGAAAAACTTGAAATGGAAGGTAAAATTGTCGAGGCACTACCCAACACGGAATTTCTCGTGGAACTTGACAACGGCCACACCATCAAAGCTCACGTTTCAGGTAAAATCCGTATGTACTACATACGCATTCTACCTGGTGACAAGGTCACGGTAGAACTCTCACCCTACGATCTAACACGTGGGCGCATAACCTACCGACACAAATAAGAAACGAATTCCAAAGGAGGAAATTGGAATGAAAGTAAGACCATCAGTAAAGAAGATTTGTGATAAATGCAAAGTTATCAAACGAAAAGGAAAAGTCATGGTTATCTGTGACAATCCCAAACATAAACAAAGACAAGGTTAAATAGGAGGTGCATGTATGGCACGTATCGCAGGAGTAGACATTCCCAGAGACAAAAGAATTGTCATTTCATTGACATATATTTACGGTATCGGTAAAAACGTTTCCCAGGAGATTCTTAAAGCCGCAAATGTATCAGAGGACATTCGTGTAAAAGACTTGAGTGACGACGATCTCAAACGCATCCGCGCTGAGGTTGAAAAATTCAAGACAGAAGGCGACCTTCGCCGCGAAGTATCCCTGAACATCAAACGCTTGCAGGAAATCGGTTCTTACCGAGGCATGCGTCACCGTAGAAAATTGCCCGTTCGTGGACAAAAAACGCGTAACAATGCTCGTACCCGTAAGGGACCACGTAAAACGGTAGCGAAGAAGAAAAAATAGGAGGAAATAACATATGGCACGTAAAACGAGAACCAAACGTCGCGCAAAGAAAAACATTCCTTCCGGAGTTGCTCATATCCATTCCACTTTTAACAACACCATCATCACGGTAACCGATCCAAATGGTAATGCCATTGCCTGGACCAGCGCTGGTGCGCTCGGTTTCAAGGGTTCGCGTAAATCAACCCCATACGCAGCACAAATTGCCAGCGAAGCCTGTGCAAAAGCTGCGATGGAGCACGGTGTACAAAAAGTAGAAGTTTCCGTCAAAGGCCCAGGGCCGGGACGTGAAGCAGCAATTCGCTCATTGCAAACCGCCGGTTTGGAAATTACGGCTATCAAAGACGAAACCCCCGTACCACATAACGGTTGTCGTCCGCCGAAACGTCCACGCGGTTAGTATTGAAGCAAAACAAGGGAGGCTGTTCCATTGAAAGACTTAAAATTTGAAAAACCTGAAACCAATATTTTGCATGATGGAGACACCAGAGGTGAATTTGAAATCACCCCACTTGACCGTGGATACGGCACCACACTCGGAAACGCCCTGCGTCGCATATTACTCTCAAGCCTACCCGGTGCGGCCATAGTCAACTGCCAAATTGACGGCGTCCAGCATGAATTTTCATCCATGGACGGCATCGTCGAAGACGTTACCACCATTGTGCTAAACTTGAAGGATGTTGTCTTCAAAGTCGAATCCGACGACCCCGATTTCGAAAGAGAACTGGAAATCGACATCGAAGGGCCCAAAGAAGTCAAGGCTGAAGACATCAACTTAAAAGGCGATATCGACATCAGCATCGTCAACGGCGATAAACACATCGCCACCATCAATGAAGGGTACCACCTTCGCATCACCATGACCCTCCGTCGGGGCATCGGCTATGTCAGCGCCGAGAAAAACAAGGCGTTCAATAAAAATGTCGGCGTCATCCCCATCGACAGCATCTATACCCCTGTTCAACGGGTTAAGTACGATGTGGAAAAAACGCGTGTGGAAGACCAAGCCGATTTCGACAAACTCTATATCGAACTGGAGACAAATGGTGCCATTACACCAAAAGAATCACTCGGTGTCGCGGCTAAGATGCTAATTGCCCAGCTTGATCAGATTGTCGAGCTATCCGAAAAAGCCAAAGACGAAGATTACATGGTTGAACGTGAGTCCGAACAAAACTCACAAATTCTCGAAATGCAAATTGAAGATCTTGACCTGTCCGTACGTAGCTACAACTGCTTGAAACGCGCGGGAATCAACACCGTACAGGAACTGACACAAAAAACAGAAGAAGACATGATGAAAGTCAGAAACCTCGGTAAGAAATCCCTCAAAGAAGTCAAGCAAAAGCTCGAGGACCTCGATCTTTCACTTGCCAGACATTCATAGGAGGTTTTGATAATGCCTAATTACCGTAAACTGAACCGTAGAAGCGATCAACGCAGAGCTTTATTGCGTGATTTGGTCACCCATCTCATTTTGCATGAACGCATCGAGACTACGGAAACCAAAGCCAAAGAAGTAAGCCGGATCATGGATAAAATGATCACACACGGCAAGAAGAACACTTTGGAATCCCGTCGTCGCGCTGCCGAATTCGTCCGTTTCATGGACGCCGGAGAAGACAAGAACGCTCTGCAAAAACTATTCGAAGACATCGCACCACGCTATAAAGACCGTCAAGGCGGTTACACCCGCATCATGAAAGTCGGACCACGTCGTGGCGACGCCACTGAAATGGCCATCATCGAACTCGTCTAACCACCATCTTTTCAATATCAAAGACGGTGCCTTGAACATAGGCCCGTCTTTTTGATTTGTTTTCAATAATAAACATTGTTTTCCTTCGCAATTCAGAGGGATATTTGATATAATGGTAATGATTTTTGAGGAGCTGATGCGGATGCATCCGATGATAGAAATGACAGGCGTTTCCTTTTACTATACCAAGGAGATCTCTGCACTTAAAAACGTTGATTTAACCATAAATAAAGGGGAATGGATCACCATTCTCGGACACAACGGCAGCGGTAAAAGCACCCTGTCGAAATTATTGGTTGGATTGCTGAAGGCAAAAACCGGCACCATCAAGGTCGACGGCATCACCTTGAATGAAGAGACCGTCCAAGATATCAGACGTAAAATCGGTATCGTCTTTCAAAATCCCGATAATCAATTCGTCGGTGTCACCGTTCGCGATGACATCGCTTTCGGACTGGAAAACATACAGATAGAACGCGAGGAGATGTTGAGACGTATCGATGTCTTTTCCAAGAAAGTCGACATGTTCGACTTTTTAAACAAGGAACCGTCCCAACTCTCCGGTGGTCAGAAACAGAGGGCTGCCATCGCTGGAATCCTTGCGATGGAAACCGATGTCATCATCTTTGATGAAGCCACGGCAATGCTCGATCCCAAGGGCCGTCGTAAAATTTTGGAATACATGCGTGAGTTGAACCGGGAAGGCACAACCATCATCACCATCACCCATGAGATGAAAGAAGCGGTTGAAAGCGATCGTATCATCGTCTTGAAAAACGGCGAGATTCTGAAAGAAGGATCTTCACAATCCATTCTTAAAGACAAGGAAACCCTGGAAAAATCAAATTTGGAGCTTCTCCTCCCCTTGGAAATGCTCTATCATCTGGAAAGCAACAAAATCGAAAACGAAAAGTTGAAACAATACCTATGGCAATCAAGTTTGAACGCGTAAGTTTCCAGTATACCAGTATGGATAACAAGGGGTATCTTGCACTGGCAGACATCAATCTATCGATTAACAAAACAGGTGAATTCATAACTTTGATCGGCGAAACAGGCAGTGGTAAAAGCACTCTTGCCCAGCATATGAACGCTCTTTTACAGCCGACAGAAGGCAGGGTTCATATCTTCGGTATAACCGTGGATGATAAAACGAAGAAACAACGTAAAATAAAACTGAATCCCATCCGCAAACAAGTCGGTCTGGTTTTTCAATTCCCCGAATATCAACTGTTTGAGGAAACGGTGGAAAAAGACATCATGTTCGGCCCGAAAAATTTCGGTGTTTCCACTGAAGAAGCGGCTAAACGTGCTGAAAAGATGATCGAAGTTGTCGGCTTGGATGCCTCCTATCTGAAACGCAGTCCCTTCAATTTGAGCGGCGGTGAGAAAAAACGCGTGTCCATCGCCGGCATTTTGGCGATGGAACCTGATATTCTCATTCTTGATGAACCCACAAGCGGTCTTGATCCCATCGGGCGTAATGCGCTACTGGACGTATTTTACAACATTCACACCGAACTGGATAAGACCGTCATCATCATCACCCACGATATGAACACCGTGTATGAGTATGCCAAAAGGGTCATGGTCATGCGCGAAGGCGTACTCGTTTATGATGGGGATCCCGTTGCATTGTTTTCCAAATCGAATATTGACCGCTGGAATCTCGATGTTCCTGACATCTTGGGTCTTACCCGTGATCTGGAAGCGAAATTCGACTACAAGTTCACTGAACCTCCCCGCAGTAGAAAAGCTTTGTTCAAAGCGTTGGAGGGGATGTTGAAATGAAAAACATCGTCATCGGTCGTTATATCCCCGGCAACAGTTTCCTTTATTCATTGGACCCCCGCACGAAAATCCTGGCGCTATTGATTCTCATGATCGGCGTATTCGTCATCGATCACATCATGCATATGGTCTATGCCATCGCCATCATTTTTCTCGTGCTACTGCTCGGAAAAATCAGCATCAAACGAATCTATTTGGGGTTAAGGCCCTTATTGTTCCTGTTAATATTCACCTTCACATTTCAAATCATCTTCAATAGACACGGGGAGCTACTATTCGAAGAAACCCTTTATTATTCTCCGGTATCAATCGCACTGGCAGCCGCCATCGGTATATTCTGGTTCTTTACCAAACGATTCATCAAGTTTCGTCTTTTATACTTCCTCATGACCCTGCTTGCCATCGGAACCGTACTTTCATTGACGCTTTTCCCGGGAACTTTCGCCACCGGCAGATTTGCCGTATACGAGGAAGGTCTTTTCATGGCGCTTTTCATCATGTTACGTCTGATCATCATCGTGACACTATCGACGATGTTGACCATGACCACAAAGCCGACGGATCTGAATTTGGGACTTGAACAGATTCTGGCTCCTTTGAAAATCCTGCGCATCAACGCAGAGGAAATCGCCATGATCATATCAATTTCTCTGCGCTATATACCAACACTTTTGGATGAAGCCAACAAAATCATGTTGGCTCAAGCCTCGCGCGGTGTGGATTTCGAGGAAGGGAAGATGAAAGAAAAAGTCGTTCAGATCGTCTCTTTGCTCGTGCCGATGTTCATCATTTCCTTTAAACGTAGTGATGACTTGGCAAACGCTATGGAGGCACGGTCATTCGCACCGGGAAGACCCCGAACCCGGCTACACGTCTTAACATGGAAACGACTGGATAGTTGCGTTCTCGCACTTAGCTTCCTTTTGCTCGTCACCGCCATTCTCTCAAGGGTGCTTCTGTGATGCGCGTTTTTATAGAAGCGTTGAAAAATGGAGACGAGAAGACCTTGCGTTCTGCGTTGAAGACATGTGAACGATTCCGCACGCAAGATAAAGAAATCCTGGTGGATCCATCAGACATGTTGCAAGCTTTAAAACCCTTCATGCCAGCAGAATCAACCACTGAAAGCCACTATGAATCCCTAAATATCATCTTCTTTCCACCGAAACACTACTTAAAACTTAATCTGAGTGATGACCACATAGTTTCAATGGTAATGGAAGAACAACATGCTTCTTCGCAACGATATCGCATGGATTTCGCTTACGACGGAACAGCCTATCTGGGTTTCCAAAGACAATCGAAAACATCAAACACCATCCAGAAGACCATTGAATCGGTGCTTGACCATTTCGCTTCTGACCCTGTGTTGATACAAGCATCCGGTCGAACCGATAAAGGTGTGCACGCTTTATCTCAGACCGCCCATTTCGACGCGGATATCAAGCTGGAACCCGCACGACTTGTTTCCTTGATGAACGAGATGTTGCCAAACGACATCCTCATAAAGGATTTGCATACTGTACCGCCAGTATTTCACGCCCGTTTCGATGTCTTGCAAAAAACCTATCAATATCGGATTTGCCATATTAAGGATCCCTTCGAGCACCATCATACACATTACACCAAGCCTTTGGAAATCTCTATGCTAAAGAAAATTCTAGAACCACTGAATGGAACCCATGACTTTCAGAGTTTTTCCAAATACGATGCCGAAAAGAACACTGTTAGAACGATAAAGAACATCAAGATCAATCAGGAAAAAACCACGACATACATTGAAATTACCGCGGATGGTTTTTTACGCTATATGATGCGCATCATCATCGGTAATGCCCTCAACGATTACTTCTATGGCACGCAATTGGTAAAACAGGCTCTTGATACTCCGGACAAAAACGCGATTAAACACGTTGCACCCGCAAACGGTCTATATCTCAAACAAATTGCATATTAAAAAAGCCAATCTGAGGATTGGCTTTCTAATTAATATACATCTGCCTCTTGTTTATTGCGAACACGCTGAATGCTGAATAATTTCTTGAAAATCACAACCAGAATCAAAATGGAGATGTTGAATAGGACAATGGTCGCCCCAGAAGGAATACCGGCCACATAGGATAACCACAACCCGAGAATGACAGAAGCCTCGCTGAACAAGATTGCGATAATCAGGGTGTTTTTAAAACTTCGACCGATTTTCATGGCTGCCGCGACCGGAATGATCATCAAGCTGGAAACAAGCAAAACGCCGACAGTTTCTATCGCAAGTGCGATGACCAACCCTAGGATAATCGTGGTCACGAACTGGAAAACCTTGACATTGATGCCAAGCAGACGCGCATAGGATTCATCAAAACTGACGATGACGATTTTTTTGTAAAAAGAGACAATCAACAAGATAACAATGAACGTCGTTATCGTAATAATGTATATAAACTGTCGGCTGACTGTCAAAATGCTACCGAAAAGGTAATTGTAGACAGTGGAGGTAAATCCACCGCTCAGAGAAATGAACAAAGCACTCAAGGCTGTACCGAGACTGATGACGATCGGCATTGAAATTTCCTTATAGTTCCGGTAGTAACTTCGTAACGCTTCAATCAAGAGTGCACCCGATACGGCGAAAATCATCCCGATATAGAGAGGATCACCAATCGGAAGTCCGATGATATTCAGTAGGAAAAGACCGATTGAAAGGCCTGCGAGTGTAAAATGGGATAAGGTGTCGGCAATCATGCTCAGACGTTTTATCACCACGAAAGAACCAATCAAAGGGGCTAAGAAACCCACGAGAATTCCGGTTATCAATGCCCGCTGCATGAAGGTTCTTTCAAACAGTGCCCGGATGAAACTCATCGAAAGCAATAGTGGTTCTGTGATTTGATCAATCACGAGGCATCACCCCCGAAATCGATCTCACATACATGTGTCAATTCCGCTTTACCGTTTTCCAGATGCATGATATGAGAGAAATTGGCCTTTGTTGTTTTAACATCATGGGAAATCAGAATAATGGTGACACCCTCGGCATTCAGATCATTGACCATACGATAAAAATTGTCGATATTTTCACTATCGACCCCGGCTGTGGGTTCATCCAGAACCAGGAGTTTAGGACCGTTCATCAACGCTCTAGCGATAAATACACGCTGCAACTGACCGCCCGATAGGCTATTGATGTTTTCGTTTTGCAATTCAAGAATACCGATTCTATCGAGAATGGACAACTTCTGATCTTCATCTATCTTTGTCAGCTTTGATACAGTCAAGATTTCATTAACCGTAATCGGAAACTCATAGTTGAAATCATCGAATTTCTGCGGTACATAACCGATGTTTATCCATTGACGATAGTCGTGGATTTCGATGTCGTCGATAAAAATCTTATCATCAGGCACACGATTAATCCCGAGCAAGCATTTGATGAGTGTGGACTTACCGCTACCGTTATTACCGACGATGACTAAAAAATCGCCACTCTCCAATGAAAAGGTGACATTTTTAAGTACAGTTCGATAATCATACCCGAATGAGAGGTTATCCACTTTAATCCGCATGATTTCATCCTCCTGTTTACTAAATTACATTATATCACATTAAATCGGCCAAACATGAATTAGATATTCAAAAAGACGTAAAAATATGCGATAATATGAGAAACAACCTACAGAGGAGTGACAGCACGTGAAACAGAAATTTATCACCTTTGAAGGGCCTGAAGGCTCTGGCAAAAGCACCATTATGAAAACCGTACTTGAAACGATGCAAAATGAAGGTATAGATGTGATCGCCACCAGAGAACCTGGTGGTATTAACATTAGCGAAAAAATTCGCGATATCATCCTGGATGTGAAAAACACGGAAATGGATGAAAGAACCGAAGCTTTGCTTTATGCTGCCGCCCGAAGACAACACATCGTAGAAGTTATCTGGCCGGCACTCAAAAAAGGTCAGGTCGTCCTCTGTGACCGTTTTATCGATTCCTCCCTAGCCTATCAAGGATTCGGTCGTAAACTCGGTCTAGACACGGTTCTGGCCGTCAACGAATTTGCCATTGAATCCAAGATGCCGGATATGACAATATTCATCGACATCCCGCCATCCGTTGGCCTTAACCGCGTTTTTTCCAATCACCGTGATGTCGATAGACTCGATCTGGAAAGCATCCAGTTCCATAACCGGGTATATGAGGGGTACAAAGCGTTGATAAAGAAGTATCCAGAACGCATAAAAGTAGTCGATGGAACGCAATCAATCGAAGCTGTCATCAAAGATACGCTTACCCTGATAAATTCATTGAGATGAAGGTGATTTCATGGACATTAACACGTTGAAGACTGCGCAAAACGAAGCATTCCAAACCATCGATAACGCGTTTAGAAAAACGCGTTTATCACATGCGTATATCTTCGAAGGTGACGCTGGGACCATGAAGCTTGACGCGGCACTTTTTTTTGCTGCAAAACATCTTTGTCAAGCTGAGGATAAACCATGTTATGAATGTCATAATTGCAAAAGAGTTATTCATAGAACCCACCCCAACCTTTATATCGTCCAACCAGAAAAGACGATGATCGTCAAAGACGATATCTTGAATCTGCAAAGAGAGTTTTCCAAAACTTCCTTAGAAGCCGGTGCGAAAATATATATTATCGAAGCTGCGGAGACCATGAATGTCCACGCCCAAAATACCTTGCTGAAATTCCTGGAGGAGCCACACATGAATATCTATGGCATCCTCATCACGACAGACAGTGGAAAACTGCTACCGACCATCCGCTCGAGAAGCCAGATGATTCATTTCCACAAATTGCCGGAAACCGCCATAGAAAAAGCTTTGCTCAATCAAGGATATCCGCAATGGCAAAGCCGTCTCGGTTCAAGAATCTATCCAACGGTTCAAGATGCCGAACAAGGATTGAACGAGTCGGACTTGGATCTCATCTATGACGGGGTCAAGACGGTATATGAAAGTCTGCTTGAAGACAAGTCGCCTTTGCTGGTTTTCCAAAAGCACTGCGATGCATTTTTGAACGATAAAAATCAAACCGAAACTTTGCTCGACATCTTTACCCACTACCATAAAGATCTGATTTATGATAAAATAAACAATCGACACCAAGTGATTTTTGCTGAAGACATCAACACGATTGAATCCATCGCTTCTCGCATGTCCTTATCCGCTTTAACCGACATCCTGGAGCGATTGTTAGTTCTGAATACACGTAAGAATCAGTTCATAAACATGCGCTTGGCGTTTGACAATTTGATGCTGGCACTTGAAAGAGGTGTTTCCAATGAAGAATGAAGTCATCGGTGTCCGTTTTAAGGAAGCCGGTAAAAAATACTATTTCTCACCAAACGGCATCGAGCTCGATAATGGCGACTATGTGGTTGTAGAAACTGTGAGAGGTGTGGAACTTGGTGAAGTCATCGAAAGTGATAAAAGCATCGAAGACGACGAACTTTCCACACAACTCAAACCCATCATCCGCAAAGCGACCCGAAAAGATCTCGATAAAGATGCCCGGAACAAAGAAGAATTGCCACATATCATGCAACTGTGCAAAAAACATGTTGCCACGCACGATTTGGATATGAAACTTCTAGGAGCCGAATACACGCTGGACCGCAGCAAACTGATCATCTACTTCAATGCTGAAGGCCGTATTGATTTCCGGGAACTCGTCAAGGATTTGGCGAACGAGTTCAGAGTACGCATCGAACTTAGACAAGTCGGCGCCCGCGACGGTGCAAAATTTCTTGGTGGCATCGGTCCATGCGGATATTTACTTTGTTGCAACACTTTTCTTGGCGAGTTCGAAACCGTCTCCATCAAAATGGCCAAAAACCAGAACCTTTCCTTGAATCCTTCAAACATATCCGGCCTTTGTGGCAAACTGCTTTGTTGCATCCGTTACGAAGACGATACCTATAGCAACATGCGTGAAGGCATGCCGAAAATGATGAGCCGCGTGGAAACACCGGAGGGTAAAGGACAAGTGATCGCCGCCAACATTCTCGAGCGTACCGTCAAAGTCAATCTCCCGGAGACGACAAAACATTTCAAAGTGGAAGACCTGCTCCGTATCGAGGAATACGACCAGCTTGACTTTGTGACGAACAATAAAAACGATCAACGCAAAAACAACCATACATAGACAACAAGGAAAGCAGGTGATGTGATGCATACACAGACCACCTTTCAAGACGATAAAGCCGTCCTGTATCTGGTCTCGACCCCCATCGGCAACCTCAAAGATTTTTCACTGAGAGCCATTGAAACATTGAATGCCGTCGATGTGATCTACGCCGAAGACACCAGAACCAGTGGCGTCCTTTTAAAACATCACAACATCACGACAAAACTCAGAAGCTACCACGAACATAACGAACAAGAAAGACAGGAAGAAATAGTGCGCCTACTGGGCGAAGGCGACAACATCGCTTTGATCAGCGATGCCGGGACGCCCTTGATTAGCGATCCAGGTGAAACGCTCATCAAAAAAGTCAGAGACGCGGGGTTCGGCGTCAGCAACATTCCCGGACCGACCGCAATCATCAGCGCGCTAGTCGCTTCGAATCTCCAAACGAGCCCTTTTACCTTCATCGGCTTTCTTCCAAGTAAGAAAAACCTTAAAGAGAAGCTGCTTAAGGATCTTTCCGCTTTACCACATACACTGATTTTCTTCGAGAGCCCCCATCGCATTCACAAGACACTGGCAACACTCTATGATGTTCTTGGAAACAGGCAAACCTGTCTCGCAAGAGAACTGACCAAGCGGTACGAATCATTCATTCATTTCACCTTATCCGAACACGAAAAGATTCCGGATCTCAAAGGCGAAATCGTCCTTGTCATTGACGGTGCGAAACAACAAGAACTATCCAGTCATGACATGATCGAGCACGTTCAATTGCTCATCGCCGATGGCAAGAGCGAAATGGAAGCCATCAAAATGGTTGCCAAACTGAGAAATCTCAAGAAAAACACAGTATATATGGCATATAAAACCCAAAAAAAATCAGATGAACCAGACAACCGGGAGTGATACCATGAACAAAACATATTATATAACCACCCCCATCTACTACCCCAGTGGAAAACTGCATATCGGCAACACCTACACGACAGTCTTTTGTGACGCTCTCAAACGATACAAAGCCCTGCGAGGATTCGACACCTATTATTTGACCGGTATGGACGAGCACGGCAAAAAGATCGAGACCGTCGCCGAAGAACGCGATATGCATCCGCTTGACCATGTCGATGAGATGGCCAAGGAAACAAGGGCATTATGGGACCGTCTTGATATCACCTATGACGATTTCATCCGTACTACGGAGAAACGACACAAAACGGTTGTCCAAAAGATCTTTGAACAACTGATCGAACAGGGAGATATCTATCTAGGAACCTATAAGGGCTTTTATTGCATGCCTTGCGAATCATTCTTCACGGACACCCAACTCGGGGAAAACAACACCTGTCCCGATTGCGGCCGTGAAACCTCACAACTAGAGGAAGAATCCTATTTCCTACGCTTGTCGAAATATCAAAAACGCTTGCTCAACTTCATTGAAGAACATCCTGATTTCATCACACCTGAGACCAGGAAGAATGAAGTCGTCTCCTTCATCAAACAGGGACTAAACGATCTCAGTGTATCGCGTACGACATTCGATTGGGGCATAAAAGTCATTTCCAACCCCAAACATGTCGTATATGTATGGATCGATGCACTTTCAAACTATATCAGCGCCCTTGGTTATGGCACCGATAACGATGAGAAGTTCCAGAAATATTGGCACGGTGACGAAGTTGTGCATGTCACCGGAAAAGACATCCTCCGTTTCCACGCCATCTACTGGCCGATATTACTGATGGCACTTGACATCCCGGTCAATTTCAGACTACATGCCCACGGTTTCTATCAGGCCAAAGAAGGCAAGATGAGCAAATCCAAAGGCAGTGTGGTCTACCCCGATACCATCATCAACCATTACGGTCTGGACGAACTTCGCTATTTTCTCCTAAGAGAGTTGCCCTATGCCGGTGATGGCATCTTTACACCCGAATCGTTTATCGAAAGAATCAATTACGACTTGGCCAACGACTTCGGTAACCTGCTCAATCGGACCATTTCCATGATCAACAAGTATTTTGACGGCACGATCAACCGTAATCCCGATTTCACACATGAAGCGGACGCGGCACTAGAAAAACATCTTGATGAAACCATTCTGCAATACAAGGAATCGATGGACTCCTTCAAAGTCAGCGAAGCCATTAAATCCTTATGGTCACTGATTTCCCGCACGAATAAGTACATCGATGAAACCACCCCTTGGATTCTGGCCAAATCGGAAGATAAGAAGGATGATCTCGAAAACGTCATGTATCATCTCGCCGAATCATTGCGTCATATCGGCATTCTTCTAACTCCGATCCTACCCGATGCCAGTCAAGCCTTGTTCAAACAGCTCGGTGTCCTGGAACGCCTACAAACTTGGGAATCCCTAGAGTTCGGAGCCGGTAAGACCTTCGATGTGGTCGCAAAACCAAATCCGCTGTTCCCGAGGCTGGATAGTGAAAAAGAAACAGAAAGACTCAAAGGCATCATCCGCGGTGAAGAAGACGAGGACATCGAACCCGTAGACGAGACCAATCTTGCAACGCTGGACGATTTCAACAAACTCGATTTACGCATCGCTGAAATTCTAAACGCCAAATACCATCCCAACGCTGATAAGCTGCTTGTATTAAGTGTCGATGCGGGCGAAAAGGAACCACGTCAGATCGTCGCCGGCATCGCGAAGGACTACACCCCTGAATCCCTCAAAGGAAGAAAAGTCGTTGTCATCGTGAATCTGGAGCCGGTCACCTTACGTGGTGAAAGAAGCGAAGGCATGTTACTGGCGGGCTCTAACAAGAAAAAACTCGAAGTATTGACCGTGCAGGGACTGAACGCCGGAGACCATGTCAGCTAGTCGAAAAAAAGCATGAAAAACGTTTGACAAAAATCAGCAAATAAGCTATCATATACGTCGGTACATTTTTAAGAATCTCCCTTATAGCCCGACTATGAGAAAATATAGGAGGCTACGCACAATGAAAACATACATGGCGAACAACCAAACAGTTGAACGCAAATGGTTTGTCGTCGACGCCAAAGGCCAGACACTCGGTCGCTTATCTACCGAAGTCGCAGCCATTTTGAGAGGCAAACACAAACCCACATTCACACCGCATGTCGACTGCGGCGATCACGTGATTGTCATCAATGCCAAAGACATCCAACTTACCGGCAAGAAATGGCAACAAAAGAAATACTATTCGCATTCGCAATATCCCGGCTCGCTTAAAGAAGTGAATGCCGAGACCATGAACAAGAACCATCCGAACCGCATGATTGAACTCGCAGTCAAAGGGATGCTACCACACAACAAACTCGGTCGTAAAATGTTCAAAAAACTGTATGTGTATGATTCTGAGAATCATCCACATCAAGCTCAAAAACCAGAAGTTCTTGAGTTAAAAGGCTAGGAGGCAATATTAAATGGCTAACGAAGTAAGCTATCTCGGCACAGGCCGAAGAAAAAATTCAGTCGCTCGTATCATCATGAGACCCGGAACCGGGAAAATCACGGTGAACGGACGGGATTTTGAAGAATATATCCCCTCGGCCGCAACCAGACTAGATGTTTTCCAACCCCTTGAACTTACCGAGAATCAAAAAACCTTTGACATTCAAGTAACCGTCCACGGCGGCGGCATCTCCGGACAGGCCGGAGCCATTCGCCTTGGCATTACCCGCGCACTTCTAGAGGTAAACGATGATTATCGTAAACCACTGAAAGCCGCTGGTTTGGTTACCCGCGATCCCCGCGCCACAGAACGTAAGAAATACGGACTGAGAAAAGCGCGCCGTGCCCCACAATTTTCAAAACGTTAATGCGAAAGACAAAAAAGCACAATTTGTGCTTTTTTTCTTATCCGATGATTGAGCTTCTTATGAAAACATACTATAATAGGACCGAAACAAAAAGGAGGAACCCGCATGAAAGTTCGCGTCAGATACGCACCAAGTCCGACCGGCCACCTGCATATCGGCAACGCTCGCACCGCTTTGTTCAACTATCTGTTTGCCAAGAGACACGGTGGTGATTTCATCGTCCGCATCGAAGATACTGACATCGAGCGCAATGTCGAAACCGGTATCGAAAGCCAGCTTTCCCACCTTAAATGGCTCGGTATCGATTGGGATGAATCCGTCGATAAACCCGGTGAACACGGCCCATATCGACAGTTAGAACGGCTTGAAATCTATCAACAATACGCCGAAACACTTATTGAAAAAGGTCTTGCCTATAAATGCTATTGCACATCCGAAGAACTTGCCGAAGAAAAAGAAGCACTGAAAAAAGCGGGTCACGACAAATTGCACTATTCACGCAAATGCTTGGGGCTGCCCGATCAGGACAAACCACACACCATCCGTTTCAAAGTACCTGATAAGACCGAATATACCTTTAACGACCTTGTCAAGAAAGCGGTGACATTCAAAAGTGAAGACATCGGCGACTGGGTCATTTTGAAACGCAATAAAATACCTACCTACAACTTCGCTTGCGCCGTTGATGATCATCTCATGGAAATCTCCCATATTCTAAGAGGAGAAGACCATATCACCAACACCCCACGGCAACTCATGATTTTCGATGCATTCTCCTGGGAAAGACCCACTTATGGTCATATGACGTTGATCGTCAATGAAAATCACAAGAAACTATCCAAACGCGATGAATCGATCATCCAGTTCATCGAACAATATAAAAATCTCGGTTTCCTACCGCAAGCGCTTTTTAATTTCATCGCGCTTTTGGGTTTCTCACCGAAAAGCGATGATGAAATTCTCGATAAGGCAGAACTGATCGGCCTGTTCGATGAAAGCCGCCTTTCCAGTTCACCGGCGATGTTCGATAAGGAGAAGCTACATTTCATCAACAACCGCCACATTAAGAAGTTATCGGACGAAGCGCTCCTTGAACTTTGTCTACCCTACCTCAACAAAGCGGGCATTGGTAAAGACGAAACCGACGATTGGTTCGAAAGCCTGATCAAGGTCTTCAAGGATCGCCTGGTCTATGGCGCCCAGATTGTCGAGCTTTACCGCGACTTTTTCGAACACCCCTTCAAAATCGAAGAAGAAGCCTTAACCTTCATACAGCAAGACGGGGTACGCAACCTGCTTGAGACCTTCAAATCGAAACTCGAGCAGGCCGAAAACATCGATCCTGACACAATTAAAAGCCATATCAAAGCAGCAGGAAAAGAGACCGACATGAAAGGCAAGATGCTGTTCATGCCGATAAGAATTTCTGTGAGCGGTACCATGCACGGTCCGGACTTGCCTCAGATGATGAACCTCATGGGAAAGAAGATTCTCATCGACCGTCTCGATAAAACTATCGGTATGATTTAGGAAAATATTTGCATTTTTCGCATCAGCATTGTATAATGCTAAGTATCAAAAGAAAAAAGGAGATTTTTTAACACATGACAGGAACAGTAAAATGGTTTAATTCAGAAAAGGGCTACGGTTTCATTACTTCAGATGAAGGCAATGACATCTTCGTCCACTACAGCGCCCTCAACCAAGAAGGTTTCAAAACTTTGAATGAAGGCGACAAAGTTGAATTCGAAGTAGTAGAAGGCGATCGTGGACCACAAGCAGCTAACGTAGAAAAACTTTAATGAATTAACGATCGAAGCAGGGGGAATTCCTCCTGCTTTTTTTAGGGCATTTCCGGTGATAATCTTTCGTTATCGGCGCAGGTTATGGTAGAATATACCTGACTTAATCCCGTAGTTTAAAAAAAGGTGATGAACATGAAAATATTCAATACATTGACCAACAAACTAGAAACATTCACGCCGATCCACAAAGATACTGTGAACATGTATGTCTGTGGACCGACCGTCTACAATTATATTCATATCGGCAACGCCAGACCTGTCATCTTTTTCGATGTCGTCAGACGCTATTTCGAACACAAAGGCTATACGGTTAACTTCGTGTCCAATTTCACCGATGTCGATGACAAAGTCATCACCAAAGCACTAGAGGATGAAATGGACGAGCAAGAAGTGGCCAACAAGTTCATCGATGCCTTCTTCAAGGATGCTGCAAGAGTGGGTAGCTCGACGAAATATCTGGCACCGCGCGTCACCGAATACATGAGCGCCATCATTTCGTATATTGAGAAGCTCGTTGAGAAAGGCTACGCGTATCAGGTTGAAGGCGATGTCTATTTCCGTGTCGGAAAAATCGAGGATTATGGCATTCTTTCCGGTCGAAAAGTGGATGATTTGATCGAAGGCTCACGCATCGAGGTAAACCCCAAGAAGGAAAACCCCCTCGATTTCACATTGTGGAAAAAAACCGATATTGGTATCACTTGGCCATCTCCTTTCGGAGAAGGTCGTCCGGGTTGGCATACCGAATGTGTCGCGATGATCGATGAGATTTTCGGTGGTCGCATCGATATCCATGGCGGGGGTTCGGAGATCAAGTTCCCGCATCATGAAAACGAGATTGCACAGAATCGCGCATTGAGCGATCATTATATCGCAAACATCTGGATGCATAACGGTCAGCTGAACATCGACGATAAGAAGATGAGCAAAAGCGAAGGCCGAATTATTCTGGTCAAGGATCTCGATGTGGACTATATGGGTTTCAGGCTGTTTACCCTGAGCACGCACTATCGCAGTCCGATCAACTATACCGATGAGGTGCTCGATGCGTATGTCAAGGACTGGGAACGCATGCGCCGCGTATACAAGCAGACGTTCTATCATCTCGACTTGGCGGAATCTTTGGACATATCCCCGGAAGTCTCGGAAAATCTCAGGGCCATCGAACTCAGATTCATGGATGCGATGGACAACGACTTCAATACCGCCAACGCCATCACCGAACTACAGAACCTTGTCAAATTCACCAACCAGACCCTGCGCAAGAAAAACACCGAAGAAGAACTCAAAGCATGTATTGAACTCTTTGATACGTTCTTCGAAATTCTCGGTCTTTACCCCGGTGTGACCCCGTTGACGGATTCCGATAAGGCCATCTATATGGCGTGGAGCGATGCCCGTAAAAACAAGGAATTCGACAAAGCGGACCGGTTAAGGGAAAAACTCAGCGCCCGGGGCATTCTGTGATGCTTTCACTCAACGGTCAGACCCTTGCTTACATCGGTGATGCGGTCTATGAGCTCATGATTCGTGAATATCATATCGATCAAGGGTTGACACAAGTGAACAACCTACACGAAGCCACAGTGAAATATACAAACGCCCAGGCACAATTTCAAGCCCTTAAACGTATTGATCCATATCTGACCGAATCGGAAAAAGACATTGTCAAACGCGGCCGCAACGCCAGCAGCAGTAGAAAACCGGGACAATCCTCGCTTTCGACCTACCGTCTCTCCACCGGTTTTGAAGCCCTTATCGGCTATCTGCATCTAACTAAAAATACCAAGCGGCTTGAAACACTCCTGGGACATATCGTCGATTCAGGATAAAATTCAATCAAGACTTTCAAATGCCATCTGCGAGATATCGTGCTAAGATACAAGTGAAAGAAGGCTCACCTATGTTAATTTACGGGACCAACCCAATCAAAGAAGCGCTCAATGCCGACAGGAAAATCTTTGAAATGTTCCATGTGGAAAAAACACATCCGGACCTGGTCGCATTGGCAAAGAAAAAAGACGTTAAAATCAGCTTGCTATCGAAAGACGCCATGATGAAGAAGTTCGGACCCAATCATCAAAGCATCGCAGCGAACGTTGAAGATTATGCCTTCGTTCCGTTGCAGGAAGCTTTGGAAAAACCGGATAAGAAACTCTTCGTCATGCTTGACGGTGTCGAGGATCCGCACAATCTCGGTGCGGTCATCCGCAATGTGGAAGCACTCGGTGCAAGCGGCATCATCATTCCCAAGCATCGTACCGCTACCATCACGCCAACGGTTGTCAAAGTATCTTCCGGTGCGGTCGAATATGTCGACATCATCCAAGTTCCGAATCTGCATCAGGCGATTCTGAAGTTGAAAGAAGCAAACGTCTGGGTCGTCGGCACCGCACTCGATACGGACGATACCTTGGATGACATCTACGTGGATCTGGATCTATGCATGGTTTTCGGAAGCGAAGGGAAAGGGTTGTCCCAACTTGTCAAAAAACACTGCGACTATCTGGTTAAAATCCCCATGCAGGGACAGTTGAATAGTCTCAACATCAGTGTTTCCACAGGTGTGGCCTTATACGATATCATGAAACGTAGAAGGGGATAAGGCCATGAAAAAATGGAACCATAATGATTACGAAGTTATCGATCGTATTAAAGAAGGCGATGAAGACGCCTTCGAGTTTATGGTTTCAAAATACCATCGTTTCATCGCCAAGAAAATTCATAAGTTCAATCTGGCCTATGACTTTGATGATACGTATCAAGAGGGTCTTATTATTCTTTACAAGACAGTTTTGAAGTTCGATCCGTCTTTCAACAAGACGTTCACCCGCTTTTTCGAAATGAGTTTCGAGCGGTTTCTCATCACCAAAATAGACACAAGAAAACGCCGTAAAGACAAAGTCATACGCTACCGTGATTCGATTGCCGAACTGAATCACTGCATTCATGAAACAAGTGTATATTATCCACTTCAGCTGCGAGAGGCGCTCGAGATTCTTTCGCCGTTGGAACAAACAATCTTCATTGAAAGAGAAATAAAAAATAACAGCATCGAATACATCGCACAGGCTCACAAGATAGAAACCAAAAGGATTTATAATGGATTGCAACGTGCCAAGGTGAAGATTCACGCACACTTTGGAAAGGAATAAGTTGACAAAGACCCCGCTTTTTGGTAGATTATATATTTGCAAGGTTGTGATACAATGAGAATTAAAATCCGGCTGATCTGCGAGATATGCTTATCGAGAAATTACACAGCCTTCAAGCACAAAGATGAAAACGAACGTATGACGATAAAAAAATACTGCAAGCAGTGTAAAAAACATACACTGCATAAAGAAAGCAAATAGGAGCGATTACCATGCCTGAAAAAAAAGAAGAAAAAGTAGCAAAGGTACTGAAAGTACTTAAAACAGAATATCCGTTCGAAGGTTTATTGCTGGGCGTCCTCGGCGCTTTGGTTCTTGTCCTCGGCATCTACATCCTTGAAGGCGATGTCCTCAGGATCACGATGACGGATTTCTGGTTATTCAATACGCCGACTAAAATCACGATCTTCTCGATTGTGGTCATCATTATCGGTTCGGTGGCCCTCTTGGTCGCTTTGGCCCCATTCTTCATGCCGGGCTTGAGCGAGATGAAACGTGTTTCCTGGCCAACCAAGAACACGATGACCAATCACACCGCCCGTGTCTTCGGTTTCGTCATTTTTCTTGGATTGATGTTCGTCCTGTACGATTTCGTATTCCGGCCGATTTTCGATTTCCTCTACGGTTTGGGTGCTTAAACCGATGTTAGAAGAAAAAAAGTGGTATATCGTTCAAACGTATTCGGGGCAGGAAAGTTCCGTCAAGATCAACCTTGAGCGCCGGATTGAAAGCATGCAGATGGAAGATAAAATCTTCCAGGTCGTCATCCCCGAGGAAACCGTGCTGGAAAAGAAAGCCGATGGAACGACGAAGGAGAAAGTGAACAAACTTTATCCGGGTTACGTCTTCGTTGAGATGATTGTTACCGATGATTCCTGGTTTGTTGTTCGTAACACACCTGGTGTGACCGGTTTTCTTGGTAGTAGCGGTGGCGGTACAAAACCAATTCCCTTGCCACCTGAAGAAATCAACCCTATCCTCAAACGTGCCGGTGTCATCACTTCGCCGAAGCTTGATGTTGAAGTCGGACAAAGAGTTCGCGTCACGGCTGGGCCTTTCATGAATCAAATCGGTACCGTTGAAGCGGTGGACCACGAGAAACAGCTCATCACGGTTTTGGTGGAGATGTTCGGAAGAGAAACCCCGAAACAGCTCACATTTGATGAAATCGACACCAACGTATAAATAATCGGGTCTTTTATTGACACATAAATTGCTTTATTGTATAATGATTTAGCATGTCACACGGCATGCTTATTTTTAGAGTGGAAGGATGTATAGCATCCGTTGACCACATCACGAATATGAGGAGGTGTACTCGTGGCTAAAGAAGTGAAAAACGTTGTTAAACTGCAAATTCCCGCGGGTAAAGCGAATCCTGCACCCCCGGTCGGACCGGCCTTGGGACAAGCAGGCGTGAATATTCAGGAATTTTGTACGAAATTCAACGAAGCAACACGCGATCAGATGGGCAATATCATTCCGGTAGAGATTTCCGTTTATGATGACCGCTCATTCTCGTTCATTACCAAAACACCACCAGCAGCGGACTTGCTCAAAAAAGCTGCCGGAATTCAAAAAGGTGCCGGCAACCCATTGACTGAGAAAGTCGGTACAGTCACGCGCGAACAGGTGCGTGAAATTGCGGAAACAAAAATGCCCGACTTGAACGCGAACGACGTTGAAGCGGCAATGCGCATTATCGAAGGATCCGCACGTAACATGGGAATTGTTGTCAAAGACTAAGCAACTAGTTGTTAACATACAGCTAATTGTGGGAGGACATTCCGCTAGACCACATTTAGGAGGAAAATTATCATGGCAAAAAAAGGCAAAAAATTCAGTGCTGCACTCGAGAAAATCGATCGCACGAAGCACTACGACCTGCAAGAAGCAATCACACTGCTTAAAGAGATTGCATTTGAAAGCTTTGACGCATCTGTCGAATTTGCCGTACGTTTGAACTTGAATCCGCGTAAAGCCGAACAAAATCTGCGTGGCGCCATCGTGTTGCCACACGGAACCGGTAAAACCAAACGCGTATTGGTTTTCGCCACCGGCGACAAAGCCAAGGAAGCCGAAGAGGCTGGTGCCGATTTCGTCGGAGAAGACGAACTCGTGGAAAAAGTCATGGGTGGATGGACGGACTTCGATACCGTCGTCGCCACACCAGACATGATGGCTAAAGTCGGTAAACTCGGTCGGACACTCGGTCCTAAAGGATTGATGCCCAACCCGAAAACCGGAACCGTCACCCCGGATGTCAAAAAAGCTGTCGAAGAGATCAAGGCCGGTAAGGTCGAATATCGTGTCGACAAAGTCGGAAACATCCACATCACCGTCGGTAAACGTTCATTCTCGGAAGACAAAATCGCAGAAAACATCCAAGCCTTCTATGAGACTATCATCCGTCTCAAACCGCAAACGGTTAAAGGCACTTACGTCAAGAACGTCGCCATTGCAACAACCATGAGTCCTGGTATCAAACTTGATCCAAGCTCGATTAACTAATCAAACCAATACATATGAATACCTGTCGAAGACCTTGGGTGCGCAAGCTTAATATCCCAACTAGACAAAAGACGCTGATTTATAGACCTCTTTTGTCGTTCGACGAAAGAGGTTTTTCATTAATAACACTCAGGAGGTGTAACCGTTGGCTAGAAAAGCTATTGAAAAGAAGAAAGAACTCGTCGCTGAACTTACTGATAAAATGAAGGAAGCCAATTCGGTCGTGGTCGTAAATTATCTTGGCCTCACCGTCGATGAAGTCACCAAACTTCGTGTTGAACTCATGAACAACGGCTGTGATTTCAAAGTGCTCAAAAACAACATCATCAGACGAGCAGCCGAAGCCGCAGGCTACGGCGAGCTAGTAGAAAACATCACTGGCCCGAATGCGCTTGCCATGTCTCACGAAGACAGTGTCAGCGCCGCTAAAACCATCTATGAATTCGCAAAAGACCACAAGAAACTCGAACTTAAAGTTGGTATTGTCGATGATGAATACATGGACAATGACAAGATTCAAACCATCGCGACCATCCCATCAAGAGAACAACTACTCACCATGATCGCAGGTGGCATTTTAGAACCAATCAAGCATGTGGCCATGGCCATTAACATGCACGCAGAAAATTTAGAAGAAAATAACGGATAATTAGGAGGAATTAATCATGGCAAATCTTAAAAACTCAGAAATCATTGAAGCATTGAAAGAAAAAACATTGTTGGAACTTAAAGATCTCGTCGACCTGATGAAAGAAGAATTCGGTGTCGATCCAAGTGCGGTTGCTGTTGCAGGACCTGCAGCTGCAGCTGAAGACGCAGAGCCTTCAGAAGTCACCATCACTTTGACCAGCGCTGGTCAAAAGAAAATCGGTGTCATCAAAGCGATTCGCGAAATCACCGGTCTTGGCCTCAAAGAAGCTAAAGCGCTCGTTGACAGTGCACCTGCGGCCGTCAAAGAAAACATCAGCCCTGAAGATGCTGAAGAAATCAAAGAAAAACTCGAAGAAGCCGGCGCATCTGTCGAAGTCAAATAACGCCATCGAAAACATAAAAACCTGAGTATCCCTACTCAGGTTTTTGCCTTTTCTACCCTTATACCAGAAAGGTGACATTATGGCGCATTATTTCGATTCATCGCAAAAAGATCTCAAATCGAATACCAAAATACTTACATTCGACTTTCAAAACCACACATTCACATTCACGACCGACCACGGTGTTTTCTCCAAAGGAAAGATCGATACCGCAAGTCAGATACTTCTGAAAAACATAACAATCGATTCTACAGCGAGAACACTTCTGGACCTCGGTTGTGGCTATGGTCTATTCGGCATCGTGCTTGCCAAGACGCAGACACTTGATGTGACAATGACCGATATCAACGAACGCGCCGTTGCCTTGGCACATCTCAATGCCAAAGCGAACGCCGTCAGTGTCGATATCAAGCAAAATGACGGATTTGAGAATTTCGAAAAACGTTTTGACTTGATTGTAAGCAATCCGCCGATACGCATCGGCAAAAAGAAACTGTACCCTTTATTCAAACACGCAATCGACCACCTGAACCCAATGGGCGAACTATGGCTGGTCATGCACAAAAAACACGGTGCTTTATCCGCATTGAAGTATTTAAGCGAACTTTCTGATACGCACGTTGTTGCTAAAGACAAAGGTTTTCACGTCATCATGTGTAAAAAAAGTCATTGACGTCTTGACAAGTTTGTGATAAAATAACAAAATGCGATACAATGCGCTTTTTTGTGTTGTAATCTCTTTTTACTACTAAAACGGGGTGGATATTAGTGAATTATTCGATCGTCAAATATGGAAAAAAACGTGAGCGTCGTAACTACTCGCGTGTCAAATCCAATGTCGAACTGCCAAATCTGATTGAGGTGCAAACCAAATCATTTGACTGGTTCGTCAAGGAAGGTCTGGAAGAACTTCTGACCGACATTTCACCCATTGAGAACCACACCGGTGATCTTGAACTTTATTTTGAAGGTATTGAATTCGGTGAATCAAAATATTCCATAACTCAATGCAAAGATAAAGAATTAACTTATGCCAAACCGCTACGTGTTGAGGTGAAACTCGTTAACAACAACACTGGCGAAATTGTTGAACAAAAGATTTTCATGGGTGATTTCCCATACATGACGCCTCGAGCATCATTTATAATCAACGGCAGCGAACGTGTTATTGTTTCACAGATAGTCCGTAGTGCTGGCGTATTTTTCAGTGAAGAAATCGACCGTAAGACTTTGCAGTCCAAATATCTCGGCCAGATCATTCCCAACCGGGGAGCCTGGCTTGAATACGAGACCGGCTCGCGCGACAACCTGTTTGTCAAGCTCGACCGTTCAAAGAAAATCCCGATGACCACGTTATTGCGTGCCCTCGGTTTTTCCAGTTCCGACCAGATCCAAAGCATATTCGGCGATAATTTCTATATAAACAATACGCTGGAAAAAGATGCCACAAAAACCTCGCACGACGCCATTTTGGAAGTATACTCCAAATTGCGTCAAGGGGAGACAGCCACCATCGAAGGCGCCATCAGTTTCTTTGTCAGCCGTTTGTTTGATTCCAAACGGTATGAACTGGCAAAAGTGGGGCGTTTCAAAGTCAATCAGAAGCTGAATGCACTTAACCATATCAAAGGCGCCATCCTCGGTCAAAACGTCATCAACAAGGAAACTGGTGAGATTATTGTCGAGGCAGGCACGGAAATCGATGCATCCGTTCTCGAAATCCTCGATAAGAACCGCGAACACTTTAGTGAAACCATTGCCGGTGTTCTAAAAGACACTTTGGAATTCGATTTCCTTGAACAAAGGGAAATCCTGGATGCGAATCCGTATCTTTCATTTCTGAGCGATGAAGAAAAGCTACATCAGATTCGCTATCAGAAATACTGGACCATCGATCAGTATATCGAAGGATACCTCAAAGATAAAAACCAGACAGAAAAACAGTTCATCAAATCCGAAGGCAATGAAACTTTCGATAACATGGTGGAGAGTCTCAAGGAAACCTTTGCAAAAGAAGCGTTGTACCTTGACCTTGCACAGGTAGAAATACTGGAAGTCCTCCATCGCAATAAAGAAGATGAGGAGATTCGTGTGCGCGTCATTGGCAACAACTCCAGTGAAACCGCTGAACACCTTGTTCCTTCAGACATCATCGCCTCCATGAACTATTACCTCAACTTGATGTCCAACTATGGCCGCCTGGACGACATCGACCACCTTGGCAACCGTCGTCTGCGTTTAATTGGTGAGCTACTGAAAAACCAATTCCGCATCGGGCTTTCAAAATTGGAGAAAAACGTCAAAGACCGCATGTCGACAAGAGATACATCCGAAATGAAGCCACAAGGCCTCATTAACATAAGACCACTGACATCATCCCTGAAAGAATTTTTCGGTTCCTCGCAGCTGTCACAGTTCATGTCGCAAACCAACCCGCTCGACGAACTGACCCATAAACGACGTCTATCGGCACTCGGACCAGGCGGTCTTACACGTGATCGCGCCGGATTCGAGGTCAGAGACGTCCACTATTCACACTATGGCAGAATCTGTCCGATTGAGACGCCGGAAGGACAGAACATCGGTTTGATCAACAGCCTTGCATCCTATGTGCGTGTCAACCAGTACGGGTTCATCGAGACCCCGTATTTGAAAGTCAGAAAAGAACAACAGGCTGATGGCTCCACTGAACTATATATAACCGATGAGTACATTTTCCTGACGGCTGATCAAGAAGAAGACTACACCATCGGTCAGGCGAACATCAATCTTGATGACGATCACCGTGTCATCGATGATAATGTCGTTTCACGCCACATGGGTGAAACGAAAATGCAAGCAAAAGAAGAAATCGACTTGATTGACGTGTCTCCAAAACAGATCGTCTCCATTTCGACCAGTTCGATTCCGTTCTTGGAACACGATGACGCCAACAGGGCACTCATGGGTGCCAACATGCAGCGTCAAGCCATCCCGCTTTTGAAACCCGAAGCAGCCTTTGTCGGGACAGGGATCGAGTACAAGGCAGCCAAGGACAGTGGCGCCTGTCAAGTCGCGCTCGACGATGGTATTGTCGAATACGTTGATGCGAATAGAATAAAAATCAAGAACACCGAAGGCAAACTCGATGTCTATGATCTCGACAAATTCGAGCGCAGCAACCAAGGCACTTGTTTCAACCAAAAACCCATCGTCAAAATCGGCGATGACATCAAAACGGGCGAAATCATCAGCGATGGACCCTCAATGGATGAAGGCGAACTGGCCCTGGGTCGCAACGTCATTGTCGCATTCATGACCTGGAATGGTTACAACTACGAGGATGCCGTTATTTTGAGCGAGCGACTCGTCAAAGATGATATCTATACATCAATCCACATCGAAAAATACGACGCCGAAGCCCGTGACACCAAACTCGGCAAAGAAGAAATCACCCGTGAAATCCCGAACGTCGGGGAAGAAGGTCGCAAATATCTTGACGACCGCGGCATCATCATTCCCGGCGCCGAGGTTGAAGAAGGCGATATTCTTGTCGGAAAAGTAACCCCGAAAGGGCAAACGGACCCGACACCTGAAGATAGACTACTGCTTGCCATTTTCGGCGAGAAATCTCGTGAAGTGCGTGACACTTCGTTGCGTGTACCCCATGGTGGCGGCGGTATTGTCCACAGTGTAAAATACTTCTCGAGAGCCGACGGTGATGAACTGCCACCTGGCGCAAACGAAGTTGTCCGCGTCTTCATTGTCCAGAAACGGAAAATTTCCGAAGGCGACAAAATGGCAGGTCGTCACGGAAACAAAGGTGTCATATCGAAAATCCTACCGGAAGAGGACATGCCCTTCCTCCCTGATGGTACACCGGTCGACATCATGCTCAACCCGCTTGGTGTCCCCTCACGGATGAACATCGGACAAGTCCTTGAAATCCACTTGGGTATGGCCGCTAGAAACCTGGGGATTCATGTTGCTACACCAGTTTTCGACGGTGTTGAAAACGACGACCTGGTTGAAATCATGAAAGAAGCCGGTATGCAAGCCGATGGAAAAACCAGGCTTTATTCCGGTCAATCCGGTGATGCTTACGACAACGATGTTGCTGTAGGTGTCATGCATATGATCAAACTCGACCACATGGTCGATGACAAGCTACACGCCAGAAGTGTTGGCCCCTACACCCTGGTTACACAACAACCGATGGGTGGTAAGGCACAAAATGGTGGCCAACGCTTCGGAGAGATGGAAGTTTGGGCACTTGAAGCCTACGGCGCAGCTTATTGCCTGCAAGAAATGCTGACTGTCAAGAGTGACGACATCATCGGCAGAAACAAAGTGTTCCGTTCGATTGTTGATGGTAAAAGCATCCCTGAGCCTTCGTTGCCAGAATCGTTCCGCGTTTTGACCCGGGAACTTCAATCACTTGGCATTTCCGTCGAACTGATTAATAGAGATACCAAACGCAACGAGGCAAACAAAAGTCTTGTCGAAGATTCCGACGTGGAAGACTATATTGACAAATACGGCTTCAACTCCTAATTAAGGTAAGGTGATACGATGAGCCAAAAATATTCCCACTATAAAATCAGACTCGCTTCATCCGAAGAAATCCTCGATTGGTCTTTCGGTGAAGTCGAGAAACATGAAACCATCAACTATCGTACATTGAAACCAGAAAAGAAAGGCCTTTTCTGCGAAGTCATCTTTGGTCCGACCAAGGACTATCAATGTGCCTGTAACAACAAAAGTAAAAAATCATCCCACAGCGGTAAAAAATGCCCGGACTGCGGTGTGGAAATCACCGAAAGCAAAGTCCGTAGAGAACGCATGGGCCACATCAAGCTCGCTGCCCCGGTCGTTCATACCTGGTACTTGCGCAATACACCCTCTCGCATCGCGACGCTGCTCGACATCAAATCAAAGGATCTTGAAGAAGTCGTCTATCTGGCTTCCTACATCGTCATTGACAAAGGTGACACCGATCTACACTACAAACAGATCCTGAGCGAAGCGAGATACACCGAAAAATATATGGAGTATGGCTCGCGTTTCAAAGCGCTGACCGGTGCGGAAGCCGTGAAAGTTCTGCTGGAGCGTCTTGATTTGGAGGAGGAATCCTACAAACTGAGAAAAGCCTTGCCGAACGCATCGAAACAAAAACGCGACAAGTACATCAAACGCCTGGAAGTTATCGAAGCATTCCGCAAATCCGATAACAAGCCCGAATGGATGGTCATGGACGTTCTACCGGTTATTCCACCGGAACTGCGCCCCATGGTTCAACTTGACGGTGGCCGTTTCGCCACCACGGACTTGAACGATCTTTATCGTCGCATTCTCAACCGTAACAACCGTCTTAAGCGTCAAAAAGAGCAAAACGCGCCGCATCTGATCACCAAGAATGAAAAAAGGATGCTTCAAGAAGCGGTGGACGCGCTTATCGACAACTCGAAACGTGGTCGCAAAGTCGTCGTGGAGAAGAACCGCCCGCTTAAAAGTCTTTCCGATATGCTTCGAGGAAAACAAGGCCGATTCCGCCAAAACCTGCTCGGGAAACGTGTTGACTATTCCGGGCGGAGTGTCATCGTCGTCGGACCCGACCTCGAGATGTATCAAGCCGGTATTCCCAAAGAGATGGCAATCTCGCTTTTCAAACCCTTTGTCATCCGTGAACTGATCGAACGTGACATCGCCTCAAACATCAAAAGCGCCAAAGGCATGATTGAACGTCTCGACGGCCGTATTTGGGCTGTACTAGAAGATGTCATCAAAGAACACCCCGTCCTTCTGAACCGGGCCCCGACCCTGCACAGACTCGGCATCCAGGCATTCGAGCCGGTTTTGGTCGAAGGAAAAGCCATTCGTCTGCATCCGCTTGTCACCACGGCGTTCAACGCCGACTTCGACGGTGACCAGATGGCTGTGCACGTTCCACTGAGCGAAGAGGCTCAAGCCGAAGCCCGTGTTTTGATGCTTGCGTCCAACAACATCCTCAATCCCAAAGACGGCAAACCCGTCGTGACCCCGTCTCAGGATATGGTACTTGGCAACTACTATCTGACTTTGGAACGGACAGCTCAAGAAGGGGAAGGCAAGATCTTCAAGGATTCCAAGGAAGCTTTGATGGCTTACGACAACGACATCATTTCCCTGCATGCCTTGATCGCCATCCGCGCCAGCGCACTCGGGAACGCACCGTTGACCGAAAAACAAAAAGAAGGCTACCTCATGACAACGGTCGGTAAACTCATTTTCAATGAAATTCTACCGAAAAGCTTTCCGTTCTTGAACGAGCCAACCGAAGAAAACCTGAGTCGAAACACTCCGGAACACTACTTTGTAAAACGTGGTGAAAATGTGCGCGAGCACATCTTCAACCGTCTTGAACTCGAAAAGCAATACCAGAAACTGGCAAAACTACAACGTGATATCAGTTCCAAAACAAACGAACTCGACATCAATGAAACCGAAAAAACAATCTTCGAACTTGAGAAAAAAGGCGCAAAACGCCTGGTGGAACCGTTCAAAAAGAAATTCCTCTCAAGAATCATCTCCCGGGTCTTCACCGATTTCAAAATCAATGAAACATCCAAAATGCTCGATAAGATGAAAAACCTCGGTTTCAAGTACTCGACCTTCGCCGGCATCACTGTTTCCGCTTTCGATGTCAATCCCTACAGCAACAAACAAAACATCCTGGTGGAAGCCGACCACAAGGTTGAAGAAATCCAGGAACTGTATGAAGACGGCTTCTTGACTGAAAACGAACGATACAATCTTGTTCTGGATGTCTGGAAAGTCGCCAAGGACCGCATCGAAAAAGGCCTTGCAGAAGAACTTACCATCGACAATCACATCCAGATGATGAGCGATTCCGGAGCGCGTGGTAACATCTCGAACTTTACCCAGCTGGCCGGTATGCGCGGTCTGATGTCCAACCCATCGGGTAAGACCATCGAACTTCCCATCAAAGCAGCTTTCCGTGAAGGTTTGACCATGAGTGAATTCTTCATCTCCACCCATGGTGCCCGTAAAGGTTCAACCGATACCGCCCTCAAAACCGCAGACTCGGGGTATCTGACCCGCCGTCTGGTCGATGTGTCTCAAGACCTTGTCGTTACCGAGCACGATTGTGGTACCGACAACGGCATCGTCGTCAAAGACGTACTTGATGGTGATGATAAGCCGATCGAACCCTTGGAAGACCGTTTGCTTGGACGCTACACCCAGGAAACCGTCGCACATCCGGAGACCGGTGAGATCATCGCTGAAAAAGATGTATACCTCACCCAGGATCTGGTAGACCGGATCATGGAAGCGAAAATCGATGCAGTCCGTATCCGCACGGTCTTCACCTGCAGCGCCAAAAACGGTGTCTGTACCAGATGCTACGGCCAGAACCTGGCCACAGGCGATAAAGTCGAAGTCGGAGAAAGCGTCGGAATCATCGCCGCACAATCGATTGGTGAACCCGGTACCCAGCTGACCATGCGTACCTTCCATACCGGCGGTGTCGCCGGTGCGGACATTACACAAGGTCTTCCCCGGATCCAAGAACTTTTCGAAGCCAGAAAGCCCAAAGGTCTCGCTGTCATCAGTGAAATCAGCGGCAACATCGAAAAAATCGAACAGATAGACGAACGTTACAAGGTCACCGTCAGCAACGGCGAGGATACTTTTGAATATGAAACAGACTCCAATGTCACCTTGCTTGTAGAAAAAGGACAGACGATTGAAGCCGGTGAGAAGATCACGGAAGGTTCAATCGATCCCAAACAGCTATTGCGTGTCACCAATGCCGAGACTGTCCAACAATACATCTTGAAGGAAGTTCAGAAAGTCTACCGCTCACAAGGGGTTGAAATCTCCGATAAACACATCGAGATCATCATCCACCAGATGATGCGTAAACTGAAAATCATCGTTGAAGGCGATACGGAACTTCTCCCTGGTGCGCAAGTCTCGATCGGCGAATTCAAAACCGCGAACGCAGAAGCCATCGCAGCCCGCATGAAACCAGCGGTGGGCCGCCCCGTCCTACTCGGAATCACCCGTGCCTCCTTGAGAAGCGAATCCTTCCTGAGCGCAGCAAGCTTCCAGGAAACCACCAGAGTACTTACGGATGCCGCCATCCGCGGAAAAACCGACGATCTGGTCGGTCTTAAGGAAAACGTCATCATCGGTGGTAGAATCCCTGCCGGAACAGGCATACTGAAACATACCAGCTTCAGTTATGAAAAACCGGAACCGGAACCCAGTGAAGATTTTGACAACGATGAGGTCATCATCGATGAAGAATATACGCATGAAGAAGAAGATACACGCTATGATGAGTTCCTCGAGGAACATCCCGAAAAATAGCCTTTATTCCGGACACCCGAACGGGTGTCCGGGTCTTTTTCGGAAAATGTATCCATGATTGTTGACACACCTGGTCAGGTAGTGTATAATTGCACTTGCGAAACAAGACTTACAACAGGGTTTGTTCCATGAACCCTGAATTTTATGAGAAAAACGATACGCTTGGATGAGTGGTATCAACTGAGAGGAGGAAAATCATGCCTACAATTAACCAACTGGTTAGAAAAGGACGCGTCAATCGCAAGAAGAAAACAAAATCGCCGGCCCTTTCTGTGAACTACAACACTTTAAAACGGGAATACACCAATCTGCCTAGTCCACAAAAACGCGGTGTTTGTACTCGTGTGGCGACCATGACACCGAAAAAGCCAAACTCCGCACTTCGTAAATACGCTCGTGTAAGGTTGACCAACGGTGTTGAAGTAACCGCCTATATTCCAGGTATTGGCCATAAACTGCAAGAGCATAGCGTTGTCTTGATCCGTGGTGGTCGTGTTAAAGACTTACCTGGTGTGCGCTATCACATCGTGCGCGGTACCTTAGACACCGGTGGTGTCGTCGACCGTAAACAAGGCCGCTCCAAATACGGAACCAAACGTGAAGCATAGTTCAAAAGAAGCATTGAAACAATTTGAAAGGAGGAACCGTTCATGCCTCGTAAAGGACATATCGCGAAACGGGATGTACTTCCCGATCCAATCTACAACTCGAAACTTATAACGAAACTCATCAACAATATCATGAACGACGGTAAGAAAACGACCGCTCAGAATATTTTATACACAGCCTTCAAACGTGTGGAAGAAATCACGAACCAACCACCGATTGAAGTCTTTGAAGCCGCCCTGAACAACGTCATGCCGACTTTTGAAGTCCGCGCACGCCGTATCGGGGGTCAAAACTATCAAGTCCCATCAGAGGTCCGCGAAGAACGTCGCTATACACTTGGACTCAGATGGATGACACAGTACGCAAGATTACGTAATGAAAAAACCATGGAAGAGCGTCTGGCGAAAGAAATCGTCGATGCATCCAACAACGTCGGACAATCCGTGAAAAAACGCGAAGACATGCATAGGATGGCCGATGCTAACAAAGCATTCGCCCATTATCGCTGGTAGAAAGGAGCATAGTTATGCCACGTCAATACTCGCTACAAAAAACACGAAACATCGGGATTATGGCACATATCGATGCTGGAAAAACTACCACGACCGAGCGCGTGCTCTATCATACTGGTAAAATCCATAAAATGGGTGAAACCCATGACGGAGCTTCACAGATGGACTGGATGGAACAAGAACAGGAAAGAGGCATCACCATCACCTCAGCCGCCACCACCGCCTTCTGGAGAGAACATCGTGTCAACATTATCGATACACCGGGTCACGTCGACTTCACCGTCGAAGTCTCCCGCTCACTCCGTGTCCTGGACGGCGCAGTTGCCGTGCTGGATGCTCAAGCAGGTGTCGAACCACAGACTGAAACCGTGTGGCGTCAAGCCACTGAATACATGGTTCCGAGAATCGTCTTTGTCAACAAAATGGACAAACTCGGTGCCGACTTCGAATACAGTGTCGGAACCATCAAGGACCGCCTCGGCGTAAAAGTCGCCGCCATTCAATGGCCGATCGGCGCAGAGGACCAATTCGACGGCATCATCGATCTTGTGGAAATGAAAGCTTATCACTATGACGGTGGTCATGATGAAAAACCTGAAGAGATCGATATTCCCGATTATCTACAAGAGAAAGTCGAAGAGAAACGGACAGAACTCATCGAGGAGATCGCTGATTTCGACGAAGAACTGATGATGCTTTACCTTGAAGGTGAAACCATCGACGCCGACACCTTGAAAGGTGTCATCCGTAAAGCCACACTGGATGTGGATTTCTTCCCCGTCCTTTGCGGTAGCGCCTTTAAGAACAAAGGTGTCAAACTCATGCTTGATGGTGTCATCGACTACCTTCCCGCACCAACGGACGTCGTCAAGATCAAAGGCCTGATGCAAGATACGGACGAAGAAGTCAAAGTCGCCATCAACGATGAAGACAAGTTTGCTGCACTCGCATTCAAGGTTGCCACCGATCCGTTCGTCGGTCGCCTGACTTATTTCCGGGTCTATTCAGGTACCCTGAAAAAAGGATCCTACATCATCAACACCACAAAAGGCAACAAGGAAAGAATCGGTCGTATTCTCCAGATGCATGCCAATCACCGCGAAGAAATCGACCAGGTATACGCCGGTGACATCGCCGCAGCGATCGGCCTCAAAAATACCTCAACAGGAGATACACTAGCCGAAGAGAAGTACCCGATCATCCTCGAACGGATGAACTTCCCTGAACCGGTTATCAGCGTTGCCATTGAACCGAAATCCAAAGGAGACCAGGATAAAATGGCGACCGCCCTACAAAAACTTGCAGAAGAAGATCCGACATTCAGAACCTACTCTGATGAGGAAACCGGACAAACCATCATTGCCGGTATGGGAGAACTCCACCTCGACATCCTTGTCGACCGCATGAAACGCGAGTTCAAAGTCGAAGCCAACATCGGCGCCCCACAAGTCAGTTACCGTGAAACCTTCACCCGCGAAGCGGAAGTCGAAGGTAAGTTCGTTCGTCAGTCCGGTGGCCGTGGTCAATACGGTCATGTCTGGGTCAAGTTCGAACCGAACGAAGGCAAAGGCTACGAGTTCGTGGACGCTGTGGTCGGTGGTGTTGTACCTAGAGAATACATCTCCGTTGTCGACAAAGGGATCCACGAAGCGCTTGAAAACGGTGTTGTGGCCGGTTATCCACTGATTGATGTCAAAGCGACCCTGTATGATGGGTCATACCACGATGTCGACTCAAACGAGATGGCCTTCAAAGTCGCCGCAGGTATCGCTGTCAGAAACGCCAAGGATAAATGTCAACCGATCATTCTTGAACCGATCATGAATGTCGATGCGATTGCACCGGATGACTATCTCGGTAATGTCATTGGTGATATTACGTCACGCCGTGGCAAGATTGAAAGCCAGAACCAACGCGGAAACGCACATCAAGTCACAGCCAAAGTACCACTGAGTGAAATGTTCGGTTATGCGACCTCGCTTCGCTCGAATACACAGGGTCGCGGAAACTACACCATGCAGTTTTCACACTACGATCCGGCCCCCAAATCGATTGCTGAGGAAATCATCAAAAAACGTAACGGCTAATTGATTTAACTTGCAATATGCGCTATAATACGATAAAATATCAATGTTATAAGACCATTTAAGGAGGAAATACCAATGGGAAAACAAAAATTTGAACGTAAAGGAATCCACGTCAACGTTGGAACAATCGGACACGTTGACCACGGAAAGACTACATTAACAGCTGCAATCGCTACCGTTTTAAACCGTAGAGGCATCGGCGATACAGCGGCTTCAGACTATGCGTCAATCGATAACGCACCTGAAGAAAAAGAAAGAGGCATCACCATCAACACCGCACACATCGAATATGCCACAGACAACCGTCACTATGCCCACGTCGACTGCCCGGGCCATGCTGACTACGTTAAGAACATGATTACAGGTGCCGCCCAAATGGACGGTTCCATCCTGGTTGTCAGCGCTGCTGACGGACCAATGCCCCAAACCCGTGAACACATTCTTCTGAGCCGCCAAGTAGGTGTGCCCAAGATTGTTGTTTATATGAACAAAACCGACATGGTTGACGATGAGGAACTCATCGAACTCGTCGAAATGGAAATCCGCGAACTCTTAAGCGAATACGACTTCCCAGGCGACGACATCCCTGTCATCAAAGGTTCAGCGCTTAAAGCGCTTGAAGGCGATGAAGAACACGAAAACACCATCATCGAACTCATGGAAGCCGTCGATACATACATCGACGACCCGGTCCGTGAAACCGACAAGCCTTTCTTGATGCCTGTAGAGGACGTTTTCAGCATCACCGGCCGTGGGACTGTTGCAACCGGTCGTGTCGATCGCGGTAAAGTCAAAGTTCAAGACGAAGTTGAAATCGTCGGTATCCGTCCAACACGCAAAACCGTTGTAACTGGTGTTGAAATGTTCCGTAAGCTTCTTGATGAAGCTGAAGCCGGAGACAACATCGGTGCACTGCTCCGTGGTGTTACCCGTGACGATATCCAACGTGGACAAGTTCTTGCGAAACCTGGTAGCGTTACACCGCATACCAACTTCAAAGCAGAAGTTTACGTCCTTTCAAAAGAAGAAGGCGGCCGTCATACCCCGTTCTTCAGTAACTATAGACCACAATTCTATTTCCGTACCACCGATGTAACTGGTGTTATCGAACTGCCTGAAGGCGTAGAAATGGTCATGCCTGGCGACAACGTTGAAATGAACGTTGAGCTTATCTACCCAATCGCACTCGAGCAAGGTACCAAGTTCTCGATTCGTGAAGGTGGACGCACCGTTGGTGCTGGCGTCGTTGCCGACATCTCCAAATAATAAACAAATCACACAAAAAGAGGCGCAAGCCTCTTTTTTTATACGTATATTTGATACAATAAGGGTATAGAGGAGTGAAACCATGTTGATCGACACGCACGTCCATTTAAACAACGATGCACTATATCCCGAGGTTGAAACATACCTGAAGAAAGCCAGAGAAAAAGGTGTTGAACGTTTTGTGGTCATCGGTTATAACAAGACCATGAACGAACGCGCAATCGCACTTGCGGAGAAATATCCGGAAATCTACGCTGCCGTCGGTGTTCATCCCACATCCGCCAAGGAAACTTCCAACGAGCAAATAAAGAGCTTGGCAGAACTTATCAACCATCCGAAAGTCGTGGCCGTTGGTGAGTGTGGCATGGACTTGTATTGGGATAAAGACTTTAAAGAGCGACAAGTTGAAGTTTTCAAGATGCAAATAGAACTGGCGCAGACATTCGATCTTCCCTTGAGCATTCACATGCGTGATGCCACGGAAATCACATATGAAACCCTCAAACCATACGCTCCCGTAAAAGGCATTATGCATTGTTACAGCGGGTCGGCGGAAATGGCCGATAAATTTCTCGAACTGGGCTTGCATATTTCCCTCGGTGGTCCGGTAACTTTCAAAAACGCTGTAGTACCCAAGGAAGTTGCCAAACGGGTACCGCTTGACAGGATACTCGTTGAAACGGACGCGCCTTTCCTGGCGCCGCATCCATATCGTGGCAAACAAAACGATTCAAGCTACCTGCCTTTAATCGCAAACGCGATTGCCGAACTGAAAAACATCGATAATGAAACCATCCACAAACACACCACCGATAACGCCATACGTCTATTTAAACTGGAGTGAGAGCCATGAGAAAAATCACCGCGTTTATCGTTACATTGGTTTTAGCTTTTTCACTGAGTGCCTGCGATTTCCTTTTCATCGAAGAACAACCTAGAGATGAGATCTATGACATGAACGAATACACCCGCCAGGAACTGATCGATCTGGTTGAAAGTTTGATGGACGATGCTTACCACCGGGTTGAATACGATCTGGAATCCTTAGAAGAAGCCATCGTCGCGATGATTGGCGACCGTCAGGAAACGGTTGTCGGCATCCAGGTGTATAGCGGGTTTCAATCAGGAACCGCCTCAGGCGTGATTTACAAGAAATCCGGCAATGATTACTATGTGATTACCAATCACCATGTCATTCATCCGGATGATCGCATCAATCCATTCAGCAATGTGGAAATCATCTACGAACGTAATGGCATGCTTTTTACCATCCCGAACAGTCAAACGGAAATTATCGGTCTGGATGCCACCACCGACCTTGCTTTGATCCGTTTTGAAGCGACTGTCAACTTTCCTGTGGCAACTTTTGGTGATTCCAACGATGTCAAACTGGGACAATTCGTCTATGCAATCGGCAATCCGCTCGGTTTCGACTATTTCGGAAGCATTACCATGGGCGTTGTATCCGGTTTGACACGCTATGTCGCCGGTAGCGTATATGAAGTGCCGTTCCTGCAGCATGATGCGGCCATCAGTCCTGGAAACAGCGGTGGTGCCCTTTTCGATATCAACGGCGATCTCATTGGCATCAACAACATGAAAATCGTTGAGGATGCCACGACCAACATCGGGTTCGCCATCCCGTCAAACACCGTCAAGCGTATCATCGAGGAACTCGAAGAAAAAGGCTTTGTCGAACGCCCGTTCTTCGGTATCACCACCCAAGATAGAGTCAGTGCCTGCGGCCAGGATTATGGGGTATGTGTCGCCGGTCTATCCACGGATGGTACCGCCATAGATACCGGTATTCAACCGGGGGACGTCATCACCGGATACAAACTTGAAACATGGGATGATTATATAACGGTTTACAATTTCAATGATTTAAGAGAGAATATACTTAACTCACAGGTTGGCGATTTCGTCAGTGTCCGCTACATTCGCAATGATGTCATCTACGAAAGCGACTATGTCGAACTTGTCATCCACCCAGACGATCGATAGGAGGAGAATTACATGAAAACGATTTTGAACCGTCATTCTGTAAGAACTTTTGAAAAGGTATTCTTAAGTACAAAAGACAAAAAGATGGTGCAGGATGTCTTGGAGGAACACAACGCAATGCAAGGTCCATTCGCAAACGCCATCAAAACCCACTTTGTCGAAAATGTCATTCCCGGTAAGAAAGAAGGCATCATCGGTACCTACGGCTTTGTGAAAAACGCACCCGCCTTCGTTGTCGGGGTCGCGACAAAAGATTTCAACCATCTGGTCGATTTCGGCTATGTCTTCGAGCACGTCATTTTAAAATTGACCGAAAAGAACCTCGGAACCGTATGGCTTGGAGGCACCTTCAAACGCAGCAATTTCGATGTGCCGCTTGAAACAGACGAGTTCATCCCGGCGGTCTCACCGGTCGGATACCCTGCGGAGAAACCGAGTCTGAGGGAAAAGACCGTTCGTACCATCGCCGGGTCCGATACGCGTAAAGCCTTCGATGAACTGTTCTATGAGAAAGACTTCGATACACCGTTGACACGCAGTAAAATCCCGATATTGTCACCGGTTCTCGATCTGGTACAAAAGGGGCCTTCGGCTTCGAACAAGCAACCTTGGCGTCTGCTTGTCGATGGTAAGAACGTCCATGTCTATCTTAAGGAAAACCCGAAGTATATCGGTAACTACATCTACAACATCCAGGCACTTGATGCCGGTATCGCCATCGCTCATTTCGAACTCGGCCTCAAAGATAAAAACATCGCCTACACCATGAAAGCAGTCGATGATGCGCCTACCCATGACGATCTAAGATACATCATCACATTCAAACTGAAAAAGTCACCGCAGTAACGTTGCACTTTTCCCCTTTATACAGTACAATGTAAAAAGCGTATAAAGGAGATGATTCATTTGGCTTTAACTGCAGGCATTGTCGGCTTGCCGAATGTCGGTAAGTCGACATTGTTCAATGCCATCACAAAAGCGGGTGCCCATGCGGCCAACTATCCGTTTGCCACCATAGATCCGAACGTCGGTATCGTCGACGTTCCCGATACCCGTCTACAAGATATTGCAAAGATAATCAACCCAAAAACCATGATACCGACCGGTTTTGAATTCACCGACATCGCCGGTCTGGTTAAAGGCGCCGCAAAAGGAGAAGGCCTCGGCAACCAGTTCCTGAGTCACATTCGTGAAGTGGAAGCCATTGTTCATGTCGTACGTTGTTTTGAAGACACCGACATCGTCCATGTCGATGGCCACATCGATCCGATCAGAGACATCGAGACGATCAACACAGAACTCATCTATGCCGATTTTGATATCGTCGAGAAACGCTTGCCGAAGCTTGAGAAGAAAGCGCAACTCAAAGTAGGCGATGCCATCAGAGCCGAATTCCTTCTGTTAAAAAGAATCCATGAGGTTTTGCTTTCCAACAAACCCATCAGAGACATCGATCTCAGTAAAAACGAGATAAACCGCTTGAAAAGCTACGGTTTTTTAACGTTGAAACCCATGATTTATGTCTGCAATGTCAGTGAAGATATGATTCAAACACCCGATGTCAGTGAATTTGTGGATATGGTCTTTAAGCACGCGGAAAAAGAAAATGCGGCTGCGATTACCATCAGCGCCCAGATCGAGGCGGAAATGAGCGAACTTGAACCCGAGGAAAAACTTGAATTTCTTGAAAGCCTCGGCCTGTATCAATCTGGTCTTGACCGTCTGATTCAGGAAAGCTATCGTCTCCTTGGCCTACAGACATTCTTTACAGCGGGCGAAAAGGAAGTCAGAGCCTGGACATTCAAAAAAGGCATGACCGCAAGTGCTTGTGCTGGTGTGATTCATTCGGATTTTGAACGCGGATTCATCCGTGCTGAAACCGTCGCGTACGATGACCTGATGCATCTGGGTTCGATGCTCAAGGTAAAAGAAGCCGGAAAGACGCATCTTGAAGGTCGGGATTATCCCGTCAAAGACGGCGATATCATCTTGTTCAGATTCAATGTTTAGTCGAAAAGGAGTTATATCATGAGCGAACTTGAAATTCTAGGCAACTATCTAAGAATCACCTTGATGCTTTTCTTCATCACCTTCTTCATGGGAATCTTCATTCAATACTTCAAAACCAAAACCATCACACCACGGAAAATGCTAACGTATAAACCGGGTGGTCTTTTCGAACACTATAAAATCGTTGCCGTGATTCTCTTTACGTTATTCGTGCTCCACGGCCTATTTGATCAAAACCCCTTCGAACCCGGCATTGTCGGTTTTATTCTGGATCTGGTGCTGACATATATCCCGTTGACGATTTTTTTCATCTTTTTCTTCGTTTTCCTGTTCTTTTTCCTCTTTTATCTGTATGCAAAAATCACCCGGCAGGAAAACCCGGGTCTTTACTTGAATAAAAAGAGCCATTTGATCATACATCTTTCTTTCATTCTTGCCATCATCATGGCAAGCATAGCAATCGCTTTTGTATTGCTCAATGCCTAGCCCATAAGAACGTTGAATGCCTTCAACGTTTTTTTATTCCTGAAAAACCGCTTAAAAATGCTATAATATCTGTTAGGTGATACTATGAATGCAACCATCATATCCGTCGGTGATGAGCTACTCATCGGCAAAACCGTAAATACCAACCTCGCTTATTTGACGAGTGTTCTATTTTCAATTGGTGTGAAAACGGACCAAGCCGTCTGCGTTCCCGACAGGAAAAAGAGTATTGAAACGGCAATAGCCCAAGCCACCGGTGATCTTATCCTTTTCACCGGCGGTCTCGGCCCGACAAAGGACGATCTCACCAAGGAGACGGTTTGCGCTTATTATGACCTGCCGCTCAAACGAAACGAAACGGTGCTTCGAGACATCTCGACCTATTTTTCTTCTTTGAACCGGACCATGTCCGAAGCAAATCACAAACAAGCCGATTTTCCTCAAGGCGCTACCATCTTGAAAAATGGTGTCGGTACCGCTCCGGGTATGATTCTTGATATCGATGGTAAAATCATCGTTTTGCTGCCTGGTCCGCCAACAGAACTCAAACCGATGTTTCAAGACGTCATAGCATACTTGAAACCACTGCTTGAAGATACGGTGTACCAAAAAGGGTATCTGGTTGTGGGCCGAGGTGAAAGTGACATGGAAAGCGATATGCAGGCCATATACGAAAGGCATGCCGATGTCGTGATTGCACCTTATGCCTCTTTGGGTGAAATCACCTATCTTTTCACCGCACATGACGAGGATAAGCTCAATCGTGCCTTAAAAGACTTCAGACAATCCTTCTCTGCGTATATTATCGGTCGACATGACCAAAGCATCGAGCAAGTTGTCGTCAATCTTCTGATGGATACCGGAAAGACCATCTCCTTTGCCGAGTCGTGTACAGGCGGCATGGTGTCCTCACGTCTGGTCAATGTTCCGGATGTCTCGAAAGTATTCAAGGAAAGCTATGTGTTATACGATAACACTGCGAAAATAAAACAATTGGGCGTAAACAGCCAAATCATTGAACGGCATGGTGCCGTGAGCGAGCAATGCGTATATGAACTGTGTTATCAGCTCGCCCAGCGTACCGGTGCCGATATTACCTTAAGCGTATCCGGCATCGCCGGTCCGAAAGGCGGCAGTGAGGAAAAGCCTGTCGGTACGGTGTATTTCGGTATTCACTTCGAAGGAAAAACACATACGTATCATCGTCGTTTTTCCGGAGATCGTAACATGGTTCGAACCAAAGCCACTGTCTATGGCCTATTTCTAATCTGGAAAGCGTTGATGCATGATGAAAGTCAACATTAATACATACACACACGAAAAGATACCCGTGATTGAATATGTCCCGGACAAACCCAAGAAGCTGATATTCATCAATCACGGCATCTACGGTTCGAAAGACCGGTTGATGCATCTGCTCGGCATGCCGCTGGCTAAGATCGGGTACCATGTTGTCGCGATTGACGCCGATAAACACGGGACCCGCAGCCAAGAACCCTTTGCCTCGAGAGATGAGAAGAAGGCAAACCTATTCATGTTTGACGTCATCAAAAAGACAGCCAATGACATCATACGGCTTTATGAAGACAAATATCTTGATGCGTTCTCAACTTTTGATGTTCTTGGCATATCCATGGGCGGCTACACAGCTTATTATTTGACGCTATTAAGCGATCAGATCACAACGGTCATCGCCATGATATCCAGTCCGAATTTTTCCGCATCATTGAAACTTGATTTTGCTGAAACGCAGAAAAAATCGCTTGAAGAAGAAATCGAACGCGTCAGAAATACGGTGATGACGATGGACCCGGCATTACGTCCCCATGAGATCCGGGCGCAGAAGATTATCGCTTTAAACGGAAACAACGATAGCATCGTACCAAAGCGACACACCGAAAAATTCTTCGAAGACAATCCTGAAATCCCCCACATCCACAAAGTTTTCGATACCGGACACAGGATAACCAGAACCATGTCAGAATACATGATCGATGAACTGAAAAAGACGGTTTAACGGTTTACATTGTCACACCGTTATGCTATAATATCCTATCGTGAGAATTCTCACGTTTTCCTTGCCGATAGGATTCGGCCATTAGACCAAAAGGAGGTTATTAGAATGACAAAGTATGAAATCATGTACATCATTCGTCCCACCGTTTCTGAAGAAGCACGCAAAGCGTTGATTGAAGAGCTATCAAACATCTTCACCACTATGCAATCAGAAGTCACCAAGCTTGACGAATGGGGTACACGCGACCTTGCTTATGAAATCGAGAAACACGATAAAGGCTACTATGTTGTGATGGATGTCAACGCCACACAAGAAGCCCGTAGCGAATTCGAACGTGTTATCGGTCTCAAAGAAGATATTATCCGTCATTTGATCATCAAAGACGTACGTTAATTAATGAGGTGAAAATATGATAAATCGCGCCATCCTCGTCGGTCGTCTTACCAGAGATCCCGAACTGAGAAGAACGAGCAACGATATTCCCGTCACCAGTTTCACACTGGCAGTCAATCGCACCTTCAAGAACCAACAAGGAGAACAAGAAGCCGATTTCATCCAATGTGTCGTTTGGCGTCGCCAAGCAGAAAATGTGGCTCAGTATGTTAAAAAAGGCAGTCTTGTAGGCGTTGAAGGCAGAATTCAAACCAGATCTTATGACGATCAAGACGGTGTGAGAAAGTTCATTGTGGAAGTTGTCGCCGATTCTGTTCAGTTCCTTGAACCAAAAGGAACACAACCCAGCGACAACACGTATGAGCAATCCAATTATGCACCACCTCAGAAAAACAACACGCATCAACAGCAAAACAAACCAAAAAACAGCGACGATGACTTAAAAGACATCGACATCGCTGATGACGACTTACCATTCTAAATTAAGGAGGCAATGCACTATGGCCAGAGGCAATTTCAGAAGACGCCGTAAAAAAGTTTGCTATTTCACCGAAAACAAAATCAGTTACATCGACTATAAAGACGTAGATATGCTCAGACGTTTCATCAGTGACCGCGGGAAAATTCTTCCCAAACGTGTAACCGGAACAAAAGCCGGATACCAAAAAGAACTGAGCGTCGCCATCAAACGTGCCCGTCACATGGCACTGTTACCATTCGTTAAAAACTAAACTTGAAAACGCCGATCATTCGGCGTTTTTTTATACTCCAGGAAACGAAACCATTGATTTTATGATATATTAACAGTGAGTATGGGAAAGGACGTGTATGTATGGAATTCCTTCACAAAGACACTCAGAAGATAGAAAAACTCTCAACGTTTATGACAGCCATCCAGAAAGATATTTCGGGAGAAGAAAAAAAAGCGATCTATGAGAAATACAAGGCTGTGGTCAAGGATATCAAACCGATTGATCTTTTCTATGTCGACATGTACAAAGACACATCCGATCTGGATGAAGCGACCATCAAAGCTTCCGCCAACAAATTCGTCAACGTGTTTCAAGAAGGGTTGAAACGATATGAGCTCAATAGGCACGATCACCCGTTTTTTCAAGGTTTATTGGATGAAAACACAGCCATTACCAGGCATCTGAAAACCATGAAAACGTATTTCAAAGCCGGTCCGATCAAGGATAACCAAGCCGATATCCTCGCTGGCTTCGAGAAACTCCTGGAGCTGGAGAAGAAGTTCGTGAAGAAAGAAAACATTCTTTTTCCGGTTCTAGAAGACAAAGTCCCCTCCACCAAACCACTCGAAGTGATGTGGAGTCTCCATGATGATGCAAGATACCAAACCAAGGCGATCATCAATGAACTGAAACAGACTTTACCGGAGGATGAGACCGCGCTGAAACAAAAGATCGGTAATTATTATTATCTTGTCTACGGCATCATACAAAAAGAAGCACTGATTCTTTATCCGGTGGCTAGTGCATTGGTGCACGAAGCGGATCTCGATAAGATGCTGGATGAATCGTTCCAATACGGTTTTACCTTCATCGAAGTGACACCACCGGCCTATGAACAAAAAAGAACCGAGCCGAAACTCGACAACGTGTTCAAAACCGCCACCGGTGTTTTGAACGCGAAACAACTCGATTTGATGTTGAACACACTGCCCGTCGATATCACCTATGTCGATAAGGATGATAAAGTCCGGTACTTCAATGATCGCAAAGACCGTCACTTTCCCAGAAATCCATCGATCATCGGCCGGTTGGTCAAACACTGTCATCCACCCAAAAGCGTCGCCACGGTCGAGCGGATCGTCGAAGCGTTTAAATCCGGGGAAAAAGACACCGCCGATTTTTGGATTACTTTCAAGGGTCTGTTCCTGTATATCCGTTATTTCGCCGTGCGGGACGCATCCGGCACATATGAAGGGGTACTCGAAGTTTCCCAGGACGTCACCGAAATCCGGTCTCTGAAAGGTGAAAAACGACTGCTCGACTGGCATTAGATTGTAATCGTTTTCAAATAAAAATTAAAAAGATTACGAACACGGCGATTTCTTCTTATAATCCCAGCTATTATATGTATAATGAAGGTAGAAGACAAACCGACACAGGAGGGTTTCGATGGTAGAGAAAAAGATTTTCGCCAATGGTCAGAAAGTTTACGATTTACAGGAAGACTATCTCGTTTACTACTACAAGGATGGTTCGATAAAGGCTGAAGGCCCTTATATTCGTAATAAAAAAGAAGGCGAATGGTCGCATTACCGCAAGAACGGCCATCTTTGGAAAATCGGACATTACAAAAACGGTGAACGTCATGGCATTTGGCAACGTTTCAGCCCCGAAGGCCAAGTCGAAGGCGAAACACTCTATGATAACGGCAAGATAATCCGACAGTAAAAAAAGATTCGTGCGTTAAAGGCGCACGAATCTTTTTTGTCTATTCAATGGGGTTGATGCGTTTCATCATGTATACAAACGGCGTGTCAAGCAAAGCCACAAGTATTTTGATGAGGTATGTGGTCACGAAGATGCCGATGAGGACTTCTGTACTGTGAATTCCCAGGAATGCTATGGGAACGAAGATCAACGTATCGACAAGCTGTGAGACCAAGGTTGAACCGATATTACGTACATACAAGGTCTGATCGCTTTTCCAAACACGTTTGATACGTTGGAAAAGGTGAACATCGAGCATTTGACTGATGATATATGCGGTAAGGCTACCAAGCGCGATACGAGGCATCAGTGAAAAGATGGTCGAAAGCGAATCCTGGGCAAAATCCTCAGGATGTGGCATGAAGGCCAACGCCATCTGCATGATGACCACAAGGGCAATCATGGAGAAGAAGCCGATGAAGACAGCCCTTTTTGCATCCTTGATGCCGTATTTCTCATTCAGTGTGTCGGTGACAAGAAACAGTGTTCCATACATCACATTGCCAAGGGTAGCCGTCAGCCCGAAAATTTCAATGGTCTTGGTGACTTGTATATTCGCGAGGATGGTACCGAGTGCAATCCAGGCAAAGAGTCCGGTCTTACCGAAAAATTTATAGATGCCCATGACAAAGATGAAATTCACGAGCGCAAAAGCAAACCATAATAGTTCGTTCATGTGTTTTCCTCCTAGTTTTGATATCGCAGGATGGTTACGAACTGCGTACAGATTAGTATTATAGATGGGTGAACTTCGCTTGTCAAGGAATTTCAAATCGGTTAGAATAAGCCACAGGCATATGATATAATATCATCATAGCTGACAACAAGCTCGAGGTGTTCACATGAAAAATATTGCGGTTGTTTTTAGCAGCATCGCAATTGGACTCATCATCATCGTTACAACAACTGTTTTGGGCGATGCAACCATACTACAAGCCCTTGCGGCCACTTTGATCGTGGCTGTGTTTCATGTTGTGTTCATCCTATGGAGAAACCGCACCACAGACCGCACCTTGCATCAGTTGAACCGACAAGTGTCACAACATAAAGTCATCATGGAACGTAAAGCGAAAATCGAGGAGAAACTCGTACAGGAAACACCGACGGGCATCCTTGTTCTCGATGACGACTTTAACATCGCTTTTGCGAATGCTCATGCGAAATTCTTGTTCGATAATCCACTGGAAAACAAATCTCTGCACACCATGAGCCCTCAGATCGCACAAGCCATCAAGAATAAAACCTTGGATAAACCGCACATCTATAAAATCTATGAGGAATATTATGAAGTGCATTACGATAAAGAAGAATGGGCTTTGTTCTTCTATAGAGTCAGCGAACGTGAGAAGCTGAAGTCCGCCTACGAAAAAAATACCACTGTCATAGGCGTGCTCCATCTTGATAACTTCGAAGATGCACTCAGTGCCCTGGATGTCCAGGAACGTAATGAAATTCAAGGACTCTTTCTGGGAACACTGAATCATTGGGCAGAACGTTATGACATTCATCTGATTCCCTTGAACGCTTCAAAGATCTATGCAACGATGCACAAGGAGAATCTCGACCAGGCGATAAAAGATGCCTTCGACATCCAAAACGATATCGCCCATATTTCAAAGGAAAACGATTTGTTCATAACCTTGAGCGGTGGTATCGCCTGCGCCAACATTCCACTTACGGATTTGGCGAAATCGGCCGAGGAAGCTCTGGAACAAGCATTGAGCCGCGGCGGTGACCAAATCGCCATCAACATTCACGGCGAAGATTATCTTTATTTCGGCGGCAATACGAACACACAGGAAAAACGGACAAGGATTAGTAGCCGTATCAACGCGAAGAAGTTGGATATGCTATTCACAGAGGCATCCAAAGTCTTCATCATGCCGCATACGCATCCCGATGCCGATGCATTGGGCAGCGCCATCGGCGTGTTGAAAATGGCGCTCGCATCGAAGAAAGAAGCGTACATCGTCATGGATGACGAGGCTTATGACAAGACCGTGGGTAAAATTCTAACGTTGATGGAATACGAGTATGTAAAACTACTGGATTACTTCATCACGATAGATCAAGCGCATCAGTTTCAGGATAAGAAAAGCTTACTTATGCTTATCGATCATCATTCCTACGGACAACTGATTGATGAGAGGTTGCTGCAACGCAGTGAGAAAATAGCCATTATCGACCATCATCGAAAACTGACGGATGCCGTTGAGAATACGGATTTATCCTACATTGAACCCTATGCATCCAGTTCTAGCGAACTTGTCGTCGAGATGATCAACGTCTATCCCAAGACCGTAGAACTCAACCCTTTCGAGGCGACCATTCTATTGTCCGGCATCATCGTCGATACCAACAACTTCATGTACCGCACCGGTACACGTACATTCGAAGCCGCGGCGATTCTTCGTAAATTCGGTGCCGACACATATAAAATAAGAAACATTTTGAGAGAAAGTCTAAAAGAGATTCAAATAAAATCAGAACTATTGAGTCGCGCAGAAGTCATCAACAAACGGTTCGCTTTGGTCGATGTCCCAAACGAACTGGAAGCGGACCGGACGATGCTGGCTCGGATCGCTGATGATCTTCTTGAGATCGATCATGTGGTTGCTGGTTTTGTCATCGGGAACATCGAGAAGAACATTATCGGTATCAGCGCTCGTAGCCTGGAAGGTTTCAATGTTCAAACCGTGATGGAACAATTCGGCGGTGGTGGACATCTGAACAACGCCGGTGCCCAACTAGAGGATACCGACACCGAAACCGTGAAAGAACAATTGATAGACGTTTTGGACACATTAAAGCAGGAGGGAAGACCCATGAAAGTCATTTTACAAAAAGATGTAAAAAACCAAGGAAAAAAAGGTGAGGTTGTCGAGGTGGCTCCAGGTTTCGGCAATTACTTACTGACATCAAAACAGGCCATTGAGGCCACGCCGGAAAACCTTGCGATCATCGAGGATGAAAAGCAGAAACAAGAAGCGGCGCAGAAACAGACTTATGAAGAGATGAAGGAACTCAAGAAACGCATCGACTATCGCGCAGTCAAAGTCTATGTGAAAATTGGTAAGAACGGAAAACTGTTCGGAAAAATCAACACGAAACAAATTGCCGAAGCACTTCAGGAACAACACGGCATTACCATCGACAAACGTAAAATACAGCTCGCTCAGTCCATCGATTCACTCGGCACCTATGAAATCGAAGTTAAACTTCATAAAGATGTAACGGCCAGTTTCGAGCTGTTGGTTATGGAACAAAAAGATGGAAGATAAGCAAAAACCATTCAGTCTGGATGCTGAGCAAAACGTATTAGGTGCTGTATTCATTGATCCCAACACCATCAAAACCATTTCCGATGTTCTGGATGAAGATGATTTCTATCATCATCGTCACAGGCTTATTTATGCGGCCATCAACGCTTTGTACGATGACTTGATCGATATCGACTATACGACACTGATCAATCGATTAGAAAGCCAAGGGATGCTTAATGACGCCGGTGGTGCTGAGTATATCCTCAAACTTTCCGATACGACCCCGTCGATCGCGAACTTGGAACACTACATCAACATCGTTCATGATAAGGCCGTTATCCGTAACATGATCGATGTAGCCCAGGAAATTGCTAAAAAAGGGTATGAGACCGCTGATGTGAACGACTTCATCAACGATGCGGAGAAGAAAGTATTCGATGTCGCGCATTCAAGAAGAACCGGAGATTTCATCACGTTGAAAGAAGTGACCGAGGAAGTCATTCGTAAAACCGAGGAAGCCAGAAACAACAAGGATGAAATCACCGGATTGGACAGTGGCTTCGAAGTTTTGAATCACTATACCCTAGGACTTCAACCCACTGAACTCTACATCATCGCCGCCAGACCATCGATGGGTAAAAGTGCTTTTGCACTGAATATAGCCACGAACATCGCCAAACTAAAAAACAGACCCTATATTGCTTTTTTCTCACTCGAAATGGGTGTAGACCAGCTGGTTGGAAGAATGCTCTCAAGTGAAGGTAACGTCAATTCCTATCACCTCAAGACCGGAAACTTGAATCCCAATGAATGGCAACAGTTGTCTGTGGCCAGTGACCGTCTAGCAAAGCTGAACATTCTTTTTGATGATTCAGGGACGGTAAAAGTCACGGATCTAAGACAGAAATGTCGAAAACTCGCACAAGAAAACCGACTCGATCTTGTTGTGATCGACTATCTGCAGCTCTTGTCCGGTTCACAACACTACACGAACCGTGTTCAGGAAGTCAGCGAAATTTCCCGGATGCTAAAAGAGATGGCCCGTGAACTCAAGATTCCCGTCGTTGCATTATCGCAGCTTTCAAGAAGTGTCGAACAAAGACCGGATAAGATTCCCATCATGGCTGATTTGCGGGAATCCGGTTCCATCGAACAAGATGCGGACGTCGTATTGTTCTTATACCGGGATGATTATTACAACAAGGATAAAAGCGAGAGACCGAACCAAGTCGATGTCCTGGTTGCCAAAAACCGTTCCGGTGCCACCAACATGAAAGGTTTTCCCTTGCTGTTCAGAAAAGATTACTCGCAATTTCGCACCAAACGTACCACGGACAGCCCCGAGGATGGCAGCGGCATAGACGATCTCGATTAAATTTGATGTTTCCATTTGGAAACATCTTTTTTTATATGGCCTTTTTATAAGGACAGTGCTATAATATTGTGCGATATGACCGATACGGGAGCGATGAACATGAAAAGGGTACGTAGACAGACCATGAAAAAGAAAATTGATTTGACAACCGGCAGTATCCTGAAAAAACTTTTGATCGTCGCGATTCCGACTTTGCTTACCAGTATCGTGCAGATGACTTATAACCTTACCGACATGTTCTGGGTCGCCCGTGTCGATCAGATCGGTTTTGAACCCGTCGAAGCAGTTGCGGCCATCGGAACGGCTGGGTTCCTTCCATGGTTCGGATTCGGACTGATTATTCTTGTCAGAGTTGGAACCAGTGTCTATGTTTCACAATCCGCAGGGAGAAACGACAGGGAAAGTGTATACCGCTACGCGAACAACGGACTCTTGATCATGGTGATTCTTGCTTTGTTGTTTACAATCTATGGTAGATATTTCAATCATCATTTCGTCGGTCTATTCAGAATCGAAAACGAGAATGTCATCGCCTTTTCACAAAACTATTTGCGGATTGTCTCGACATTTGCCATATTCTTGTTTGCGTCAAACTTGTTCAATGGTGTTTACGACGGACTGGGGAAAACCATCAATACCTTTTATATCATGGCCAGCGGTCTTGTTATCAACATGATTCTCGATCCGATCTTCATTCTCGGTTTGGGATACGGTGTAGAAGGCGCTGCGTATGCGACCGTTATCGCCCAAGGTGTTGTTTTCCTTACCTATGTCGTCATCTACATGACCCCCAAACGTCCGGCGCTCATCCATCCGCTCAAATATATCAATATGAAGACCATCAAGGAGATTTTCACACTGGGCCTACCTGTGGGGCTACAAAGCATGACCATGACCGCCATCTCCATTGCTGTTGGTATCATGGTCGCGAGCTTCGGGCCTGTTGCAATGACCGTTTCGCGTATCGGATCACAAATAGAAGCCTTATCATGGATGGTAGCTTCCGGTTTTCAAGTCGCCCTCAGTGCCTTTGTCGGCCAAAATCTCGGTGCCGGGCAGATAGAGCGCATCAAGGCCGGGTATAAAACGAGCATGAAACTGCTTGTTCCTTACGGTCTGGCGATTAATTTCATCTTGTTCATTTTCGCCGAACCCCTCTTCGCCCTTTTCATCAATGACCCTGTCACGACCCCTGCCGGCGCAACATACTTGCGGATCATCTCGCTTTCACAGCTGTTCATGATTCTTGAGTTGACCACAGCCGGTGCCTTTAACGGACTGGGGAAAACCATGGTCCCATCAGCCATCGGTGTTGTAGGAAATGCACTTCGTATTCCCTTCGCCTATGCGGCAATCAGCATGGCGGGCATTTGGTGGGCCGTCTCGCTATCCAGTATATTCAAGGGCACATTGATGGTAATTGTCTTTGTTTTCTATTTTTATTATTTACGACCGAAGCGTACGCAAACGCTCGTGCTTGAAAAATCTTGATACCTGCAGTATAATAGGCCAGGAGTTGATAACATGAAAGAACGTCTTGAAAGCATTAAAGAGCGATATAAAGCCATAAACCAGCAATTATCAGATCCGGATATCACATCTGACATCGAGAAAATGACCGAGCTGTCGAAGGAACTTAGAAGCCTTGAGAAGACAGTGAATACGTATGATGCCTATCAGGAAACAGAAAAGACCATCGAAGATTTAAAGGAGATGGCCAAGGATGAAGATGCTGAAATCCGCGAGATGGCGGAAATGGAACTTGAGGAAGCAAAACAGAAACTTACCGATCTTGAAACCACATTGCATCGACTGTTGATTCCCAAAGATCCCAACGACAAGAAAAACGTTATCGTTGAAATCCGGGGGGCCGCGGGAGGCAGTGAGGCGAACATCTTTGCCGGAGACCTTTATAGAATGTATCAGCGCTTTGCGGAAAAACAAGGCTGGTCGACCTCGATCATCAACGATGTTGAAGGCGACGCCGGCGGCTTTTCCCAAATAGAGTTCACAATCAAAGGCGATCATGTATACTCCTATATGAAATACGAATCCGGCGCCCATCGGGTCCAAAGAGTTCCGGAGACTGAGTCCCAAGGCCGCGTGCATACTTCTACGGCAACGGTCATCGTCTTACCTGAAGCCGAAGATGTCGAAATCGATCTGGACATGAATGATCTAAGGATTGACACTTTCCGGTCGAGCGGATCGGGCGGACAGAGTGTGAACACCACGGATTCAGCTGTACGCGTGACCCATGAACCAACCGGTCTTGTGGTGACATGTCAAGACGGCAAAAGCCAACACGAAAACAAAGCCACCGCACTCAAGGTCATCCGTGCGCGTCTACATGACCTATACGAACGCCAGCGTCGCGAAAAAGAAGGCGAAGAGCGCCGCAGTAAGCTCGGTACCGGCGATCGCAGTGAAAAAATCAGGACGTACAACTATCCGCAAAATCGGGTCACCGATCATCGTATCGGCTTTACCATCCAGCAACTCGATCGCGTCATGGAAGGAAAGCTCGATCCAATCATCGAAGCTTTAATCGATGAGGAATACGATAGAAAACTAAAAGACACACAAGTGTAACATCTTAAGGAGAATTCATTATGCCAACATATCATGAGGCATTGCGCATTAACGAACAATACGCAATCGATAACGGAAAAGAAGCCACAGCCATCAAGATTCTTTTGTTGCATTTCAGTCATACCGACAGTGCTCGGTTATTGGGAAGCATGCATGAAACGATGCCGCAAAAGGATTATGAGAAGTTTCTAGCAGCGGTTGACGCTTATGTCATCCATTCCAAACCGGTGCAACACATCACGGAAGAAGAATCGTTCTTGGGACACAAGTTCAAAGTAAACCACACGGTGATGATTCCCAGGTGTGAAACCGAAGAACTGGCTGAAAAAACCTTGGAACTCATCGACCAGCTCTTTACGGACAAAACCGCTTTGCGTGTTTTGGATATCGGGACGGGTTCAGGATGTCTGGCGATCGCGCTATCACTTGAAGACAAACGCATCCACGCTTTCGGCACAGAGATTTCACATGAAGCTTTACAAGTTGCCGCAGAGAACAGTGAAGCTCTGGGCGCCGGTGTCACGTTTAAACAAGGCAATCTCACCGAACCGGTTCAAGGGGAAAAATTCGACATCATCGTTTCGAATCCACCCTATATTCCCGACGATGAGAAACTCGAACCCATCGTAAAGGATTACGAGCCGCATCTTGCCCTGTTCGGTGGTACCGACGGCCTAGATTATTACCGGGCCATCCTCAAGCAGATTCCCAATCTGATCAACGATAGATTCCTGATCGGTTTCGAACACGCTTACGATAAAGCCAAACAACTCAAGAAACTGATCAAGAAAGAAATGCGGAATGTGAAGATTGTCCAACTGAAGGACATGCAAGGCAAAGACCGAATGACGTTCATCACAAACAAAGAGTAAAACTTATATATATAAAGAATTATATATATAAAAGCGTGCCTATCTTGACACGCTTTTATCTTTCATGCCATAATAACGCATGCAATAATATGACCAGGAGCTGAAATCATGGAAAAACTAGTGATTGTCGAATCCCCCTCCAAATCGAAAACCATCAAGCAGTACCTTGGAGATAATGTGAATGTCTTGTCATCCAAAGGCCACATCCGCGATCTTTCAATCAGCAATGTCGGTGGGCTCGGACTTGATATCGACAACGGATTCAAACCTTCATACGATGTCCTCAAGGACAAACAAAGCATCATCACGGGCTTGAAGAAAGCCGCAAAGAAAGCGGATGAAATCTATCTAGCCACAGACCCTGACCGTGAGGGAGAGGCCATCAGCTGGCATCTGAAAGAAGTCCTTGACACCGTCGCAAAAGATACACCCTTTCAAAGGGTGATTTTCAACGAGGTTACCAAAGACGCCGTCCAGGAAGCGTTCAAGAATCCCAGGGATATCGATTTCAGCCTTGTTTCTTCGCAAGAGACAAGAAGAATCCTCGATCGCATCATCGGTTTTAAACTATCCAAGCTCCTGCAAAACAAAATCAAATCAAAATCCGCCGGTCGTGTGCAAAGCGCAGCCTTGAAAATCATTGTTGACCGTGAACGTGAAATCGAAGCGTTCACAAAAGAGGAATACTGGAAAATAAAAGCCGTTTTCGATCGTTTCGAGGCAGAACTTACACGCATTGATAACAAGAAACCACACCTTAAAAACGAACAAGAAGCACAAGCTGTACTCGAAAGACTAGATGATACGTTCACCGTAACCAAAATCAAAGACCGCGAACGACGCCGTCAGGCGAAAGCACCCTTCACAACCTCATCCCTACAGCAAGAAGCCTCCAACAAACTGAACTTGAGCGGTCAACGCACCATGATGATTGCCCAGCAACTATATGAAGGCATCGATCTGCCCAATGAGACCGTCGGTTTGATCACCTACATGCGGACCGATTCCACAAGATTGTCCAGCACTTTCATCCACCCCGCTCAGGGATTCATCGAAAAAACCTATGGCAAATCTTACGTCGGTTCTTTTAGACGAAATCAGGGAAAGAAGAACACCCAAGACGCGCATGAAGCCATCAGACCGACAAGCATCAAGCATCATCCCGATCAGGTCAAACCGTATCTGAGTCGTGATGAATACCGGTTGTACAAAATGATCTATATTCGTGCATTGGCCTCATTGATGGCCCCTGCCGTTCTAAACAGCCATACGCTTAGACTTTCCAACCAAGATACCGTTTTTCAGGCCAAAGCACAGGGTTTGGTGTTTGACGGGTACCTGAAAGTGTATCACGCATATGAGAACATCAAGACCTCGAACCTACCCGAACTGACCGAAGGCGATACCTTGCAGTCGCAAAACATCAATAAAAGCCAGCATTTCACCCAACCGCCCGCCAGGTACACCGAAGCCACGCTGATTAAAGAAATGGAAGAGCTGGGAATCGGACGTCCTTCAACATATTCACAGACCGTCTCCACACTTAGAAAACGTCGCTATGTAACAATCGAAGAGAAGAAGTTCATCCCGACCGAGCAAGGTAGATTGACCATCGAGAAACTCGAGGGTTTCTTCAAACAGATCATTAGCGTCGATTACACCGCCCGCATGGAAAGCGTTCTTGATGATATCGCCGCCAACAAGGCCGAACAACAGGCAGTGGTATCCGAGTTCTATCACACCTTCATCCCGCTTGTGGACAAAGCGAATCAGGACATGGAAAAAGTCGGACCGAAAACAACCGGCGAGCAATGTCCGAAATGCGGCAGCGACATGGTCTACCGCGAATCGAGATACGGGCGTTTCGAAGCCTGTAGCGCTTTTCCGAAGTGCAAATACATCAAGCAAGAAGCTGAAAAAGTCACGCCGGAGAGTACCGACATCACCTGTCCGAAGTGCAAAAAGGGCAAAATCGTCAAACGAGAGGCAAAACGCGGCAAGAACAAAGGCAATGTCTTCTACGCTTGTGACAATTTCCCGAAATGTAAAAACATCCTGCGGGGAAAACCGACCGGTGAGTTCTGCGAAAACGGCGATGACCTCATGGTCGAACTCAAGGATGGTTCCATCGAATGCAACGCCCAACCAAGCGATAAAAAAAGTTAGAATTACAAGCTTTGATTTTGTAAATGGCGCCTTGACAAGATTTTTCACTTGTGGTATTATTATCCTGCAGCTGAAAGGCTGTGATTTATCCCTTACATAGCATGGTGAATAATTCATTTATTCACACATCCCCTTCCTTAATCCGCCGCGAGGCGGATTTCCCTTTTATAAGGGGTTTTTTTATTTGTCTAGACCACTGTTTGTGATATAATACCCTTGACCAAAAAGGAAGTGTTATCATGGGTTTTATCAAAAAACTGTTTCAATCAAAAAAACGTAAAGACCAAGCGCAAAAATACAACATCGGCATGCAAAAGACGCGTGAAGGTGTTTTCAACCGTCTGAATGATATTCTTGAAAGTAACGCCGTGATCGATGACGAACTTTTCGATGAGATCGAAGAGCTCTTCATCATGGCGGATATGGGTGTCGATACAGTCATCAAACTCGTCAACCACTTACGGGAAACCGTCGAACTCAAAACCATCAAGGACCCTGAAGCCTTAAAAGAAATTATTGTCGAAGAAATGTTCAAACGCTATGTCCAAGAAGATATCATCGATACGAACTTGCAACTTACCGATGATTTGAGCGTGTTACTTTTTGTCGGGGTCAATGGTGTGGGTAAAACGACAACCATCGCCAAAGTCGCTCATCTGCTCAAGCAGGAAGGCAAACGCGTGATGATGGTTGCCGGAGATACCTTCAGAGCCGGTGCCATCAATCAACTCAGAACCTGGAGTGAACGGGTTGATTGCGCCTTTTATGAAAAACCTCAGGGCAGCGACCCATCAAGCGTCATGTTCGATGCCATCCAGGAAGCCAAGAAGCAAGGAATCGATGTCTTGTTGTGTGATACGGCCGGACGTCTGCAAAACAAACAGAACCTGATGAAAGAACTTGAAAAAATCCACCGCGTCATCGGCAGAGAAATCGAAGGCGCACCACATGAAACTTTGCTCGTCTTGGATGCGACCACCGGTCAAAACGGACTGTCACAAGCAAAGATTTTCAATGACGTTACCCAACTCACAGGCGTCGTACTGACGAAACTCGACGGGACAGCAAAAGGTGGTATCGCCCTTGCAATCAAGGAATCAACCGGTATCCCGATCAAGTTGATCGGTTTGGGAGAGAAACTGGAAGATCTTGAATATTTCGATATCGAAGAATATATCTATGGCCTATTTGCGGATGTGATATAATGGATAACCTTGAAAAACACATCACCATCAATAACCTGCTCGATCATTATCACCCGCTTTTGACCGAGAAACAAAAAACCATCATGACCTATTATTTTGTCGACAACTACACACTACAGGAAATCGCCGATCTTCAAGCGATTACCAGGAACGCCGTCCATGATCATATCCGAAAAACCATCGACAAACTTTATGATCTTGAAAACAAGATGAAGCTGATGCACAAAAACGAACAACGCCGAACACTGGTCGAAAAGATCAGAAACCATACCGATGATACAAAAATCGCAACTTTATTGAACGCACTGGAAAAGGTGGAATAACATGGCATTCGATCAATTATCCGATCGCCTTCAAATGGCATTGAGACGCATACGCGGCAAAGCGCGTCTAACTGAAAAAGACATCGATGAAATGATGCGGGAGATCAGACTATCCCTGCTTGAGGCTGATGTCAACTTCAAAGTCGTCAAACAATTTACCAAAGACATCCGCGAACAAGCGACCGGAGAGAAGATATTAAAGGGTTTGAACCCTGCTCAACAAGTTGTCAAGGTTGTCCATGATGCCTTGACCGACCTGCTTGGCGGTGAGACCAGTGTCTTCACGTTGAAACCGCAAAAACCGCACCAGATCATGCTGGTCGGTCTTCAAGGAAGCGGTAAGACAACAACAGCCGGTAAACTCGCGAACTATTTGAGAAAACATGAATCGGTCAACCCGCTGCTGGTGGCGCTCGATGTTTATAGACCAGCCGCCATCGACCAGCTTGTAACCATTGGCGAACAACTGAGCATACCTGTATTCGAACAAGGTACAGACAAAAAACCAACCGAAATTGTCAAAGCGGCTAAAACATATGCGGCCAGCGAGAATCACGACGTCATCATCTATGATACCGCCGGACGGTTGCACATTGATGAAACCATGATGGATGAGCTTAAGCAGATCAAGGCAACCCTCGACCCTGAAGACATCTTCCTGGTACTGGATGCGATGACCGGGCAAGACGCGGTCAGTGTCGCCGATCATTTTCACGGCTCTTTAGGCATCACCGGATCCATCATAACCAAGCTTGACGGCGATACCCGTGGTGGTGCCGCACTTTCATTGAGGAAAGTCACGGATGTTCCCATTAAATTCATGGGGTTGGGTGAAAAACTGGACGCCATTGAAGTCTTCCATCCCGAACGGATGGCCTCACGGATTCTCGGTATGGGCGATGTCTTGACCCTGATCGATAAAGTACAGGAAAACGTCGATGAAGATGACATGATGAACCTGATGGAAAAGATGATGTCAGGTAAATACAACTTCAACGATTACCTTAAACAGCTCAAGATGATAAAACGGATGGGTTCTTTAGGCGGGCTGCTTAAAATGATACCTGGCGCGAATAAGATGATGAAAAATGCTAACGTCGATGACAAGCAACTGGTTTATATCGAAACCCTCATCGGCTCGATGACAAAAGCGGAACGCAAACAACCGGCCCTGATCAAGAAAAACGCCTCCAGACGTCGTAGAATCGCGCAAGGATCCGGGCGCAAAGTCGCCGAGGTGAACCGATTGCTTGATACCCTCGATCAACAGACCCAGGCCATGAAACGAATGGGAACCATGGATCCGAGTCAACTCGATCCCAACAACCCTTTAAAAAGCCTGCAAGGTGCACAACCGCAACAAAAAAAGAAAAAAGGCAAAGGCAAAGGAAAAGGCGGCTTCAGATTCTAATCTGATACCGCCTTTTTATTTTTAAAATAAGATGTAAGAAATGTCTCGATGGCGCCTTCCTGATTTGAATAAGGACTCACGACATCAGCAATGGCTTTCAACTCTGGATGGGCGTTGGACATCGCAATGCCGATGCCTGCATATTCGAGCATCTCGATGTCATTATGACCATCACCGAAAGCCAGAATGTTTTCCCGGGAAATTCCGAATGTATGCGCGACATGTTTCAATGCTCTTCCTTTGTTGGTATGCGGGGTGAAGACCTCGATGATGAACTGATAGGAACTGCCCCAGTTTCTCGTCATCAACTTTCCGGGGTAGTGTTCGGCGACATATGCCTCGATCAGATGACCATGATTCTCCTTAGCAATGATAATCACACCGTTGGTATCACCAGGTAGCGTCTCGGTGAAATCACCGATACTGAGTGTCGCATTTCCGAAAAAATGCAGCAGCTCCATGATATCTACGCTTTCGCGCATCAAGTAAATGTCATCTTTGATCTCGCAAAAGGCATTGTCGATATGGTCGGTGTTGTTGTTGAAAATATCAATCACGGCGTCTTTTTCCACAGTGATATTGATCTCTTCGAAATCAGGGTTTTCTTTCCAGGAAACCAAACCACCGTTATAGTTGATGATGGGTGCGTTCAGATCCAATGCGTTATAAAACTTGATGGCACTACGGTAAGGTCTACCGGTAGCTATCACGAGCTCATGACCTTGTTTTTTTATCGCTTTCAAAAAATCAGCCGTTTCCGGCCTAAGGGTTTTCCAATCATAAAGGAGTGTACCATCCAAATCAAGTGCAATCAAATGTTTTTTCATAATAAATCACCAAAAAACATTATCGCATAAATGACTGACTTTAGCAAATGATAATGACAACGAAAACAATTTGTCAATGATTTATGATATAATGATTTCGAGGTGATAACATGCCAGAACTATCATTCGGAGGCCTGATCAATTTTCTTTTGGGTCTCACATCGGGATTTATCCTATTTTCGGTTCTATATGCCTATTTTATTGTTCGTGGCAAAAACCTCGATCTCAGTTCCATTCATAAGCCCGCTGAATCTGTGGATGAAGAAGCATTGAAGCAATTGATCCTGGAAAAACAAAACGCGTTCAAAAAACAATATCGGAAGAAAACGAAAGGATATAGCAAGCTTATCTACGATCTATCTTTCGAACTGGTGGATGAAATCGCCAGTTATCATTTCCCGAAATCCAAGTATCCCATGTTGGAACTATCCATAGATGAAATGATCAACTTGAACCACTACATTACAAAAAGGGTTAACAACGTCCTGGAACAGCCGCTTCTGAAAAACACCAGAGGCATCAGAGTTACGAAACTGGTTCAGTTGTTTGAAAAAAAGAAACAGATCGAAGAGACCAAACTCATGAAAGCGGCGACAAACAAAAACTTGAACCGAGCTGTGAAATTCACGCTCGGTGCCGTAAACGTCTTTAATCCTGCCTATTGGTTCAGGAAACTTGTAATCGGGACCAGTGTCGATTTCATCACGAAAAGAATTGCCCTTTTGACCATCGGCATCGTCGGTGAGGAAACATCGAAAGTCTACTCCAAAAAACTATTCGATAAAGAAATCGACTTCGATATTGTCGACGAGGAACTCAAGGCGCTTGAAAAAGGCGAAGACGATGACAACGATTGATACGCTGGAAGCATTGGAGCAGCACCTGAACACAGCTAACGAAACACTGCTTGTTTTTAAAAGCGACAACTGTATCGACTGCGATTTTCTCGATACGTATATCGATACCATCGAACACCGATTCCCCGAAATTACGTTTCTGGAAGTCAAACGTCACCAACTACCCGAGATATTTAATCATTACCGTATTTATGGGGTGCCGTCTTTCTTCTATTTCCACAAGGGTAATATCATTAACAAGTATGTTGATAAAAAACGGAAATATCCCGAGAACCTTATCATGTTTATTGAAACATCACGGAAAGGAGTGGACCATGCTATTCTTTAAACGCAAACCGAAGAAACTGACGCCACCAATGAAACGCACACCCGATGAGCGTCCTTTCCAGGTGTATGAAATATCCGAAAGAAAAAAAGCGCCGGAAAAACAATTCAGAAAAAGTGAATTCGTTTCTCCGATTTTCGGTAAGAACGTCAAAGACGATGTTGTGATTCCCATCAAAACCGATCTACGTCACAACCTCGATAAGATGGATGCCTTCAGAACAAAACCGAGAATGACAAAAGAAGAACGCATCCAGAAATACGGTTCGGCCTACCCGGAGTTCGACCTCGTACGGGGTAAAAACCTCGATGAAGTAGTCCAATCTTCCCGAAAACGTCATGAACCTCAAAAGATTGTTGAAGCTTCCATCATCGACAATACGCAAACCGAAAAGACAGCGGAACCTCGAAAAGAACCCGGTTACAAAACATCGGTACGGGATTTCTACGAAGAAACACCACAAACAGAAGCAACACCATCCAAGCAAAGCGAACAAGAAGAACATACACCTCAAGAACGTGTCCATGAAAAAGCACCCGCCACGCAAACCGAATCAATCCGACAACCAAATCAGGAAGAAGAATCACAAAAACAAGAAGAAACGGAATCAACCCCGAATTCGGCTGAAGAAACTTCAGAGGAAACCGAAGAAAAACCGAAACGAAGAACCCCGAGGGAACCGGACAAGACCAAACAGACCGTCAAAACCGGAACCAACACATATGAACACTATCAGATTCCGCCGATTTCTTTGTTTTCCGCACCGAATGACGATCCTGTCGATCTAAGCGAATCGGTGGAAAAACAAACCAATAGAATCAATGAAACCTTCCACGAGTTCGCTGTAGGTGCTCGTGTGTTCACCCATACACAAGGACCGACCGTCACCCGATACGAAATCGCGGTGGAAAAAGGTGTGAAACTCAATAAGATCACCAATTTGACCGATAACTTGAAGATGGCGCTCGAAGCCAAACAAATTCGTCTTGAAGCACCGATTCCCGGGAAGAAGACCGTAGGCATCGAAGTGCCGAATGAAGTCAAACAAACCGTACATTTTGTTGATATCGTCAACCGTTCGATGTTCAAAAACGCGGCCATGCCATTGACTGTTGCCCTGGGACTGGATATTGAAGGAAAACCGGTCTATGCACCAATCAAGTCCATGCCACATGGTCTGATCGCCGGTCAGACAGGCAGCGGTAAAAGTGTTTGTATCAATACGATACTGATCAGCCTACTGCTTAAATATAAACCAAGCGAACTAAAAATGATCCTAATCGACCCTAAAATGGTAGAGTTGAGTAGTTTCAATGATATTCCGCATCTACTTACACCGGTCATTACCGATGCCAAAGCCGCGGCTGCAAGTTTGAACTGGGTCGTCGATGAAATGGAACGACGGTTCCAGGCCTTCCGCGATGTCAGTGCAAGAGATATCGAAGCCTACAATGAAAAAACAGAGGATGTCCAAGAAAAATTGCCATATATCGTCATCGTGGTCGATGAACTCGCCGATCTCATGCTCACAGCTGGACAAATGGTGGAAGAATCCATCATGCGCATCACCCAAAAAGCCCGGGCCTGCGGTATTCATCTGATTTTGGCGACGCAAAGACCTTCAACCGATATCGTCAAAGGCACGATCAAATCGAACATCCCTACCCGAATCGCCTTTAGCGTCAGTTCGCACATCGACTCACAAACCATCATCGATTCCGCAGGAGCCGAAACACTGCTTGGTCATGGCGATATGCTTTATGCGCCATCGGGTCAAAGCAAGCAACGTCTACAAGGCGCTTTCATCAATGATAAGGACATCGACACCATTGTCAATTTCATCAAGAATCAAGCGGAAGCGAACTATCTCTTCAACGAAGATGCGCTTGTAAAAAACGCAGCGAAGACCTTTGAATATGACGATTTGCTCGATGACGTCGCTTATTTCGTAGTGAACCGGCAAGAAGCCTCCATAAACAAAATCTCCAAAACCTTCAACATCGGTTTCAATCGTGCCCAAAGCATTGTGGAATCCCTGGAAGCCGCCGGCATTGTCTCCGGTAACCTCGGTAGCAAGGCACGGGAGGTACTGGTGGATATGGACGAACTGGATGACATCCTAGAAAATTTGAGTTGATAGCATGAACATCAATAAGGACACACCGAACAGCACAATCATAAAATCGCTTGAGCGCAAGATCGTCATTGTCTTGCTTGCGCTCTTTTTTGTCATGATGATGCCGAATATCTCCAAACAATACCTTGCTTTCAACATGATCTATAACACCATGATCAGTGATGTGTTTTTCTTTTTCGGCGGCACCCCTCTGGCTGATATCTCCATCATCTATTTTCTGGCCATCATCATCTTGATCTATGTGCTTCAAATCAGCGTAAGCCTTTTCCGGTACAAACGACAAGATGAAATCTCCGAATCCTTGTTCAATGCCTATCGCCGGTTCGATGTTGTAACCTTCGTCGTGATTCTGCTTGCGGCATACATCTTCATGAATGCCTTCCTATTTTCGATTTCCTCTGTGGAAGGTAGATCCATGGAACCGACACTCTATGAAAACGATCATGTCATCATCAAACACGTCCGTGGGGATTATGAGCGCTTTGACATGGTGGTCATCAGACGGGACAATACCGAACAGTATATGGTAAAACGGCTTATCGGCCTGCCTGGTGAGACGGTTACGATAGATAATGGACAAGTGTACATCAACGACACGCTTTTGGATGAATCCGCCTATATCTCCGAAGACACACAAACCGAGTGTGAGTTCGGCGTCACATACTGCACGTTTCCCTTGGATGGTGTGTATTTTTTCCTGGGCGACAACCGGAAACATTCCTATGACTCCAGACACTTCGGCACCATAACCGAAAACCAGTTGTACGGTACGGTCAACTACCGTATCAGACCTTTTCACGCCATCGGAAGGATTGATTAAGCATGGCGAACATCAATTATTATCCCGGTCATATGGCCAAAACGAAACGTTTGATCAAAGAAAGGATCAAATACATAGACATCGTCTTTGAACTGGTGGATGCGCGTGCGCCTTTTTCGACGATGAACCCCGATTTAAAAACAATGATCGGCAACACACCGAAACTGATGTTGCTGAATAAAGCCGACCTCGCCGATGCAAAGGAACTGTCCCGGTTCGAACAATTTTTCAAGGAAAACGGTGTCCATTCTTTAAGGATCAACGCTTTATCAGGGGATAACGTCAACAAGATTCAAGCCACGGCCACCGATATTTTGAAAGAAGTGTTTGACAAAGAACGTAGTAAAGGTCTTAGACCCCGCGCTTTAAGAGCGCTCATTGTCGGGATTCCCAATGTCGGTAAAAGCACGTTGATCAACCGTCTGGTCAACAAAAAAGCGACCAAGGTCGGGGATACCCCCGGTATAACCAGACACTTGCAGATGATCAGAATCAACAAAAACTTCGAATTGTTGGACACACCCGGCATTCTCTGGCCGAAACTCGATGTGGATGTCATCGCTTTGAATCTCGCCCTGCTTGGAACCATCAAAGATTCATTGGTACCCAGGGATGAAGTTGTCATTCATGGCGTGAAACTTTTAAGAGAATACTACCCCAAGACCTTTGCCGAGCGGTACGACATGACAATCACGGAAGCAGACACTACCCTCGATTTGCTTGATAAGATCGGTCAACGACTCGGGTGCCTGGACAAAGGCGGTTCAATCAATTATGAACGCGTCATGGACCATTTCCTATACGATTTCAGACATGAACGGTTCGGAAGCATCGTTCTGGAAACGGTGGAGAGCAAACATGTACAGCCATGAAACCAGACTGATTGAGGCCGGATACGGCCATATCGCCGGTTGCGATGAGGCCGGGAGAGGACCACTCGCAGGCCCCTTGGTTGTCGCTGCGGTCGTACTCGATCCAAAAGACACGATAGCAGATCTGTTCGATTCTAAACAGTTGAGTGAGAAAAAACGCGAACAACTGTTTACACAGATCAAGATGCGTGCCCTCGATTATGCCATTGAAATCATTGACGTACCGACGCTTGACGCCTTGAATGTCTATCAGGCGAGCAAGCGGGGTATGATGGATGCAGTGGGCAAATTGAGACAGGTCGATTATGTCCTTACCGACGCGATGCCACTAAAATTGGCCGGTATTGAATCCTTGTCCCTCATTAAAGGCGACACCATCAGCGCCAGCATCGCCGCGGCCAGTATTCTTGCCAAGGTCACGCGTGACCGCTTGATGATAGAAGCCGCTGAACGCTATCCTGAATATCGGTTTGAAAGACACAAGGGTTATCCGACAAAAGCCCACATGGAAGCCCTGAAAACTCATGGGGTTTGTCCGATCCACCGGCGGAGTTTCGCGCCGGTGAAGCATATATTGAATCATCAGACCAAACTTGCTTTGTGAGGTGTAATCATGGAAATCAGTTTCAATGAGCTTTTACAAAAGGATTTACGTGGTAAAGTTATCATTTTTCCTACCGATACGGTCTATGGTATCGGTGCGTTATTGACAGACAAATCCGCCGTAGAGAAGATATACGCGATAAAAAAACGGGAAGAAAACAAACCACTGGCCGTCCTATGCGGGAATCTGGAAGATCTGGCCGGACTCGCTCGAAACTATGAAACCTTCGCATCCCTGGCAGAGAAACATCTACCTGGGGCTTTAACGCTCGTTGTTGATAAAAAGAATGTCGTACCCGATTACGTTACCAGAGGTTTGGACACTGTGGGCATTCGCATTCCGGATCACACCGGTGCAAGACGGCTTCTAAATGCATTCGGACCCATGGCGGTAACGAGTCTGAATCTCTCCAGTGAACCAGCCATTTTGAAGTATGAAGATGCCCTGGCTTTCGCCGAACAGGTTGATTACATCGTCAAGGGACCAAACTTGAATGCGGTTGCATCGACGGTGTATGATGTCAGAAATAACAAGGTTCTTAGACAAGGCAGTATCACCATTGAAAACTAGATAATGGTTTATTGTTGTTTTTTGGGTTGACTTTGATATAATAGAAAAGTAGATTTTTCGGGAGTGATATATATGAAAATAGCCATCGGTTCAGATCACGCAGGTTTCGAACTGAAAGAAAAGGTCTTGAAGCATCTGAAAACCAAAGATTACGACATCACCGATTTCGGAACGGACAGCCTGGAAAGCTGTGATTATAACGATGTGGCTAAAGAAGTGGCCCATGCCGTTGCCCGTGGTGAGTTCGACCGGGGCATCCTGATGTGCGGCACCGGCATCGGCATGTCTATTCAGGCGAACAAGATTCCAGGTATTCGCGCGGCGCATGTACAGGATATGTTCTCCGCAGAAGCAACCAGACTGCATAATGATTCCAATGTTCTGACAATGGGCGGCCGTATTCTTGGTGAAGATTTGGCGAGTGCCATCGCTGAAACTTGGCTCACGACCGATTTTTCCTATCAGGAAAGACACCAGCGTCGGGTCAATAAAATCGAGAAACTCTAAGGTGTCTTGTGGATAAGAAATTTCTGATACGGTTACTTGCCGTTGCTTCCAATTTTATCTGGGAAGTCCTGATTGCCATTGTTATCGGTTTTTTCCTCGGTCGCTGGCTTGATGGCATCTTTGATACCAACCGGATATTCATGATTGTTTTCATGGTTGTCGGTGCGTTGGCGGCGGTACGGAATTTCATGGTACGTGTTTACCGCTTGGGGGAAAAAAACGATGAATGATAATCTCTATGTAAAAACTTTTGCGGTTGTCTGGCCGTACATCATCATCACAGCACTCATAGCATTTCTGGTTTTCTTCTTTACGACTTATGACCAGACGGCCATCACCATCAGCTATTTTCTGGGCTCGACGGTCAGTGTGATGCTGATGAGTCATAACTATAAGTCCCTGATGAAACAAAGTCAGACGGATTATACGAAACTACGCAAAAAAACCATGATCAACTATCTTTTCAGATTTCTTTTTTATGGTTTGATTCTTGTGATTGCACACTTTAACGCATCACTGCTCATCATCCCGGTTTTTGTTGGGTTCACATCTTTCAAAGTGGCCTTGATGCTTACTGCGTTGTTATTCGGAAAGGAGCATGACAATGCTTAGTCCTAATATGTTCACCTCGCTGCTGATTATGGTAGTGTTGATGATTGTGTTGACCATCATCGGAAAGAAAATCGAAAAGAAAGACCCGGGCAAACCCGTTGCGGGTCCGCTTTTTCTTGTGGTCATGCTGATCGATATGTTCAACAGTTTCATCAAAGAGTTCTATGGCAGACACTGGAAGACGTTCGCACCACTGCTTGTTACGGTGTTTCTGTTTTTAGCTTTCGCGAATACCGCCAGTCTGTTCGGACTTGCCACACCGCTTTCCAATATCAACATCGCATTATCGTTTTCCATCATGGCGTTTTTCATCATTCAAATTGCCGGCTTGGTTGTGCGTGGACCGCTTAGACGTCTAAAGGACCTGATGAGTCCCTCAGCGTTCCTGCTACCGCTTAACATCATCGGCGATGTCTCTGCCACCATGGCCATGGGATTACGTCTATTCGGTAATCTGCTGAGTGGCGCGGTGATTGCCCTGTTGATCATGAACTTATTGCCAGCGGTTATCGCCGTCATTCCGATGACCGTTTTGGTACATCCGGTGTTCAATATCGGATTCGGTCTTGTACAGGCGTTCGTGTATTTCATGCTGTTGACGATTTTCCTGTCAATGGCGATCCAATCTGAAGAAGAAATGAATTAAAAAATATAATAGATAAATTTAGGAGGATTCAATATGTTGATTTTAGCTGAACATGCTTACAATGCAGATTTCATTACCGGTCTTGCCATGCTTGGTGCAGGCATTGCCATGATCGGTGGTCTTGGTTCGGGTATCGGACAAGGTTTTGCCGCAGGTAAAGCCGC
>SL_3KL_010_SEDDRAFT_10000009_pt1 | contig 92129 bp, 81 predicted proteins | sample SodLakKL_010_SED_2_FD_10381 | JGI IMG/M metagenome (IMG submission 10381)
TTCCTGATTTATTTTTACAAATTGGAAAAATTCCATTAAAATTAGGAAAAAGTCTGAGAAATTGCCCAAAACCACAGATTTTTTGGATATTAATAACATGGTATACATTTTGCGTATAATTTGAGTGGAAGATTATGTCTGGAAAGGGACGTATTATGCCAAAGCGATTATCATTACAACTAATCCTCTCTCTGACTGTTATCATAGTCATTGTAACAGGTGTAACCGGTTACATCAATATAAAAAGAGAAGAAAGTCAGATTATTAACAGGATGGTCGAGGGTGCCGAACAGCTCTCAAAAAGTATTGAAAGTGCTACCTGGCATGCAATGCTTGCCGATCACCGTGAGGATGCATATAAAATAATGGAAACAATCGGTCAGGAGCAGGGGATAGACCGTATCCGGTATTACAACAAAGAAGGGGATATAACATTTTCGACCAAGCCCGACGATCCGGATCGGGTAGATATCGAAGCTGAAGCGTGTATATTATGCCATCATACCACCGAGCCGCTTGTTAAAGTCGATACACCCAAGCGTTCGAGAATCTATACCTCAGATGATGGTGGGCGAAAGCTGGGTATGATCACTCCAATATATAATGAGCCAGCGTGCAGTGATGCTGATTGCCATGCGCACCCGCCGGAGATTAATGTTCTCGGAGTACTCGATGTTTCTCTTGACCTTGACTATGTCGATAATGAGATACGTGAAGCTCAGATGCGGAATTCCGCTATGCTTCTGCTTAATGTCATTTTGATAGGTATATTTATATTTATTTTTACGAGACGATTCGTTGACCAGCCAATCAATAAACTAATCGAGGGAACACGTGCCGTAAGTAAAATGAAGCTCGATGAGCCAATTAATATTGATTCGAGTGAAGAATTGGGTGAGCTTGCTAATTCGTTTAATATTATGCGGGAACGACTCAGAGAAGCTATAGACGAGCTGAACTCATTTGCTCAACGGCTGGAGGAAAAGGTAGATGATAGAACTAAACAGCTGGAGTTGGCGAATAAAAAGCTTATGGCGACCGACCGGCTTGCATCTCTGGGACAACTCGCCGCCAGCGTTGCCCATGAGATCAATAATCCTTTATATAGCATATTAAATCTATCGAAACTTATGGAACGCATGGTCAAGGAAGACGGTGTACCACAGGACAGGATTAATGAATTCAGGAAATATCTTTCACAGGTAAGCAGTGAAACCGCCAGAGTCGGTAGTATCGTAACGGATCTGCTTGCATTTTCACGAAGAGCAAGGGCTAAAAAATCTGAAGCCGATATAAATGATATAGTGAGCACGACGACATCGCTTCTTGATCATAAACTGACATTGATGGGTATCAATTTGAGACTTGATTTGGGCTCTAACCTGCCGCATTTTTATTGTGACAGCTCACAATTACAACAGGTGATAATTAATATTGTCATAAATGCTGCGGAAGCCACACAGAATAGTCCTGTTCGTTACATAACCATACGGACTGACTTTGATGAAAAGAAGAAGGCGATTGTACTGGAAGTGGAAGATACCGGTGAGGGAATGCCTCCAGAAATGATCAATAAAATATTTGAGCCCTTCTTTACAACCCGTACCGAAGGTAAAGGAATTGGACTGGGGCTCTCTGTTGTGTACGGTATTGTTCAATCCCATCGTGGGGATATTGATGTTCAAAGTACTCCGGGGAAAGGTACAACCTTCAGAATTTACTTTCCGTTAAGAGATGATGTCAGTGATGAAGAATTAATCGATAGTAATAATAACAATTTTTCAGCCGGGTAACGCTAGTGAAGTTGATCTATCTTGTGCCTATGGGAGATATAGATCCGGATATTCTCGAATCCGCCGCACTCTGTTTATGGCACACATTCGGAATTGAGGTTACAGTATCTGATCCAATGGAAGTACAAACAGATACATATGATAGTAAACGAAAACAATATGGTTCTATAGAGATTCTGCGGGCGCTACTTAAATCAGCACCGAAAGATGCGCTCCGTGTGATAGCAATCACCGATAAAGATTTGTTTATTCCGGTTTTAAGTTTTGTCTATGGTCATGCACAGTTTGAAGGAAAAGTAGGCATCGTATCGATAGCACGTCTTCGGCAGGAATATTACGGATTCCCGGCGGATAAGGAAATACTGACACAAAGAACACTTAAAGAAGTCGTTCACGAGACCGGACACTTGTTTGGGCTAACCCATTGCAGTGATGTTGCATGTCCGATGACTCTGTCAACAAATATTCGATTGTTGGATAGAAAAGGGGTAACATTGTGTGAAAGTTGTATGTTATTGCTAAAAGAAAATATGCTGGAGAAATAAAAATGAGAAAAAACTGGGAAATACTTGTTGTTGATGATGAAGAAATTGCCTGTGAATCGTTAGCCGCCTGGTTACGTGAGGACGGTTATCCGACCGATATAGCTTTATCGGGGCAGGAAGCGATTAACAAAGCCAAGGAGAAAGAGTATGCTCTTTATTTTGTAGATCTGAAAATGCCCGGGGGACCTGATGGAATTGAAACCATGATGCATATACGAAATATATATCCGGACGCATCGGTTATTATCATTACAGCACATGCTACCGTCGATACGGCAATTACTGCATTGAAAGAAGGTGCGCAGGAATATTTAGTAAAGCCTATTAATCCTGAAGAGATATCATTGCTGGTTGACCGGATCATCAAAGTGAAAAACCTTCAGCGGCAGAACATACTTCTACGAAAAAAGTTAACCCGGCAATACAGCTTTCACGATATTATCAGTAAGAACCAGAAGATGCATGATATTTTTCAGCTCATTCGTGATATTGCCAGTTTAAAAAGTACGGTTCTCATTCAAGGTGAGAGCGGCACCGGAAAGGAGCTGGTCGCACGTGCGATACATTATTCCGGCGATCGTGCAAAAAAACCTTTTGTGAGCGTTTCATGTGCTGCGCTTGCCGAGACCTTACTGGAATCGGAGCTTTTTGGACATGAGAAAGGATCATTTACCGGAGCAGGATCGCGCAAGAAGGGTAAATTCGAACTTGCCGATGGAGGCACTATCTTTCTCGATGAGATTGGTGATATATCACAAAAACTGCAGATGGATTTGCTGCGTGTTATTCAGGAGAAGAAGTTTTATCGTGTTGGCGGCTCGGAAGAAATTAATGTGGATGTGCGGGTCATTGCGGCGACGAATAAAGATTTGATGAAAGCTGTTAAAGCGGGTGAATTCCGTGAGGAGCTTTATTACCGGCTAAATGTCATCAACATTCAAATCCCCCCGCTTCGTGAACGACGTGAAGATATACCGTTACTTGTTCGCCACTTTGTTGATCAGATATCACATGAACTTAATAAAGATATCAATGATATAACCGAAAATGCAATGCGTGTGTTAATGGATTACAATTGGCCTGGCAATGTTCGCGAACTCGAAAACACGATAGAACGCGCTATTGTAACATGTAAATCGGACGTACTCTCTGAGGAAGATTTTACCTTTATATCAAGAGCCCGTGAAATGGACGAAGATTGGACCGTCCCTACCAATGAATCGCTGCAGAATGTTGAACAGCGTGTTATTGAGGCAACATTGCGGCGCTTTGAAGGGAATATCAAAGAAACAGCGTCGGTACTCGGTATTGACCGATCGACCCTGTACGAGAAGATAAAAAAATACGATATCCCCCGCTATAAAAAGGAAGAGACTATAGAAAAAGAGTAACAGTCCAGTTCCGTTTTATGTCTTAACGATGAAGAAATATCTCTTTATATACGTTATTCCAGTTGGCCTCCGGATATGAATCCGGCAAATTATCAAGAAGGACACCGCCATCTGAAAAACTTGTACCGAGTTCTTTGCTCGAAAGCGTTCGTTGCAATCGCTCGAGTTCCTTCATCATCCATATCTTGACCTCAACACCTTTTAAGAGATGCTTTGTGGCCACACCGTTGGTTCCCGTTTTTATTTTTAAATACCATCCCTTATCGGGATTTCTGGTATCAATAACGGTACCGGTGAGCGGTGAAAGCAGGTGTATGTCTGCATTTTTCTTTTTCATATTCAATGCGGGTTCATTAACAACAACCTGTTCACCAATCTCAGGTAAATCAACCTCATCCGGCTTACCGATTAACCGTGACGCGAAGTCATCGATTCCTACCATGTAAGTATCGTCCATCTCATTTTTTACCCAGGTATGTCCGCGATGGTAAAGCCGGTCTGACGGTACCGAAATTCCGAAAACCATATACTCTGCCATCTTTTCACGCCAACCGTCACGCCTTCGCGATACTTCAAGCCGTTCAACATTTTTGTGAATAACGCAATCTGCACAATAGAAATAGTTATCACACGTTCTGTCATGAACATACTGACTGAATTCATGCCGACATACTCGTGCTTCCGATGGGAGTTCTGAAAATACCTTCTCCCATTTCTCTGTGTGTTTATCTTCTCTCATCGTTAATTCCCTCCGTAATTATGATTAATTCAATCTGCTATCTATTATTTATGGTTCTAAAAATATCTCACCGTATACCCCGTCCCAGTCGGCATCAGGATTTGATTTTGGAAGATCATCAATTAGCACACCACCGTCAGCAAGACTTGCTCCGACACCATCGGTGGCGAGCGCAAACTGCAGGCGTTCGAGTTCCTTCATGAACCAGGCTTTAATCTCCTTACCGTGTTTTAGTAAATGACTGGTATCAACATTGTCCGGTTCAGATTTGATCTTCAAATACCATCCTTTTTCAGGATCGCCTGTTTCAATTACTTCACCGTCAATAGGTGAAAGAATACGAGTATCAGCCTTGCCCCGTTTCACCTTCCATGCAGTACCGTTCGCGTGTAATTTACTGCCGATTTCCGGCAGCTCGATATTTTCCGGCTTGCCGATTAGACGCTTTCCGAAATCATCAAGACCGACCAGATAATTTCCGTCCTCATCCTGTTTGACCCACGTGTGGCCTCGATGGTACATTCGATCGAGCGGAATATTCAATCCGAATATTTCTGTGTTGCCATCATCACCGGCGGCAGCTAACGCTTTTTCCGGAATACCTTTTTCTAGCAGCTGCTTATTTACGGCACACTCCCGGCAATCAAAATAATTGTTGCAGGTTCGTTCATTAAACAAACCGCTTATCTCATAGCGGCACCGCTTATTGAATGTGGGAAAGTCCTCAAATGCTGCCTGCCAGGCAATTTTCTCAACCGCTCTTTGTTTGTATATTTCATATACTTTTTTAAAGACTATAACGATTGTTGTCATAACAATCACAAAAACCATTGCAAAGCCACCGGTGAAAATTAAATGTCCGAGTTCAGGACGAAATTCGTGCACCCATGGAAACATATTACACCTCCGTTATTTTGAATTAAGCTCTCGCTCCTGTGGAAAGAGCGGGAGATATCTGAAAGAAAATGAATAAACAATTACACCGTATGCAATTACCATCAGGAATATTGCAACCTCTTCCCACGTTGGAGAATATGTCAGAAAGTCTGCAAATGGCAACGTGGGTAACGATAGTGTCTGGATCGTCGTGACAAACCTGTTGAGCGCAATTCCTGCACAGGCAAGGAATGCACCGGTAAGCAGCCAATGCATTTTCTCCCGAAACTTTTTATTGATAAGAATCAGTGCGGGGATCAATCCGAGCACGATAACTTCGAGTAGAAGAATCCATATACCGAATGGCGCATAGCCATAGTGATCTGCCACAGTGAAACCTACTGCCGGTGAGGTTTTATTTAGCCAGTATAAAGAATCGATTGATTTAAACAATACATACACCAGCAATAGAATCCCGGATATTTTTCCAAGACTCATGAAAACGTTTTTTGTTACCAGTTTTTTACCTGATATTTTTGAAACAAGCCACGTTGTGAGCATTATAAAGCTCGGCCCGGCGGCAATAGCCGACAGTATGAACAGGAAAAAGGTTGACGGAAACACCAGGACCGTTTCACGGAATGAGAACGGCTGACCGTTCAACACGCCAAACATACCGCCAAGGGATCCCTGGTGGAAAAATGAAAGAAGCGCTCCTATGCCAGCAAGTATCGGCATAAATTTATGCAGCTTGAATTCGAATACCAGAAAAGACGGTATTTGTTTCAATTTGCGATTCTTCAGCACTATAGGAACATATTCCACTGCGAGAACTGCCAGATATAACGTAAGACAGAATGTTACTTCGGCGAGCATAGAGTGGGCATTCGGTCTATAGAGTGTAAACCATGCCCGGAGCGGCTGACCGACATCCACAACCAGTGCGGCAATCGCACCGCTGTAGCAAATAAATCCGATTATAACCGCACTATTGATAACGGATTTAAATTCCTCACGCTTAAAAACATATAATAATAAACCGGTGAAAAACGCTCCCGCACCGAGTGCAATTATTGCAAGATCGAAATATATCCACAATCCAAATGCAAATCTATTATCCATGTTTGTGTGGTTCAGCCCGTACCTGAAAACCAGATACATAGCATACAATCCGATTCCCAGTACAATAAACCACGGTATCAGATATGTAATGAATTTTCTAAATTCCATTCGAGTAGTGCCTCGAACCTGTAACTGCTTATCCATGAACCTTCTCCTTATTTTCACTATAAATATCACGATCGACTGTTCTCCGTACCCAGCTCCGGGTTGTACGATAGAATACTTTCGGTTTGGTTCCGAGCCGGCCCAGAATTGTAAATGTGTCAGGATCTTTTACCAGTTTTGAAACCTTGCTGTCAGGATCTCTGAGATCTCCGAAGGTGATTGCTTCGGTTGGACAGCTTTCCTGACAGGCGGTTTTATATTCATCTTCACGTAGTTCGCGCCTGCCTTCTGCGGCTGCCTTTGCGCGGGCACTTTGCCAACGACCATGACAGAAATTACATTTCTCAACAACACCGCGCATCCGGGGTGATACATCGGGGTTAAGTGTTTTCTCCATTCCTTCCGGCCATTTCGGATCCCACCAGTTGAAATATCGTGCTTCATACGGACACGCTGCGTGACAATAACGGCATCCAAAACACCGTTCGGGAATTTGAGCCACAATACCGGTCATCGGATCAAGTTCGACAGCATTTTGCGGACACACATACTTACAGGGCGGATCGTCGCATTGCTGACAGAACATTGGAACAAATACCGCTTTAGTGTCCGGAAACGGTTCGCCATTTTTCACTTTATACATCATTCTCCAGGTGTTTCCGGTACGGCTGCACATATCGGGTGTTGCCGGCTGCTGATTGTTCTCCACGGCACAAGCAACCGAGCATGCACCGCATCCCGTGCACTTATCGAGATCCACTACCATGCCATATTGTGGATGTTTCGTCTTATTATTATCTGTTTTTATTTTTTTTCGAGTATCCATAGTACATCTGCCTTTACTTCAGAGTGTTAATTAAACAGTTTGAATACGTGCCGGTGTAGAACGCCATGTTCCGTGTCCATTCACCGCAGAAACTGATAGCACATTCTCCTTAATTTTCACCTCTTTGACACCGGTGATCCGATCCTGATCAGGACCAAGTGCAACGTGAACGACACCCGGCCTTATTGAATCGTTAAATTCTACCCGTACAGTTAATTCGCCCGCTTCAGTTATAATTTTTGCAGGCCGATCTTTACGAAGTCTGTATAACGATCCAGTATCGGGATGAATGAGCGCACGATTTGTTCCCTGTCTGAATTCGGATTCCTGATATAGCTTTGAAATCAACGGTGTTACCGGTCCTGAATCGACGACACCTCTCCAGCCAAACGGAACAAGCATTACCGGATATTTTACCTGTAATGCTAGATTTGGCCGGCTGATGTCATCAAGTTTACTCTTTAACTTCTCTTTGCCGACTGAACCGAATAGCGACTTAACTGTTACTTGAGTATCGTTTACGGGCTCATCGATCCAGTAGCCGCCATCATTGAGGAGTCCCCAGAATTGCCGTTCGGATAATATGTCGGCAGTTTCGGTTATTCTGCCATTTGTCGGATTATAAACCCACCCACGGTTTTTCTTATGTATTTCGCCCGCCCGTTCCCTGATTAAGTCGGTATAGCTGCCGGTTGGCATATCCGATCCGGTCTTCTCTGCAATCAGTTTAAGAAATTCGACCGGCTCGGTAACCTTGTCAGGCGGTGTATACATAGGTGCCGATACTGCATAGGTAGCAGTACGGGCATCGAACGACGGCGGAATGTCCTGGTACGATTCCAGATGTGTTGGAGCGGGCACAACATAATGTGCCCGTTTTGTCATACCGACAAGATATGGTGATAAGCTTACAACGAATGCCTTATCCGGAACAAGTTTTCGTTCGATCAGTTGCCAGGGTATCGCGTTTCCGGATTCGGACTCATCGATTATTAAAACTCTAATTGATTTATCCGGTACATCGGACAATTTTGTTACCGTTGCAAGCTCTGTATCCTGGAATGATTTACCGGCAGGAACCGGATTCCTTGGTACAATCATTTTATCCGGCCCGATGTTGCCGAGCAGGGAGTTTAATCCCCAAATTGGGATTTGCTCTTCATGTGAAAAGGGACCGCCGGCAGGTTCTCTGCCACAAAGGATAAGAGCCGGCCCATTGGTTGCTAAACTTCTGGCGGTATCAACGATGAGTTCCCGTCTGATACCTGTTATATCAGAAACTCTTTGTGGCGTATATTCAGCAACTAAATTCTTATATGATTCATCGACTTCTTCAACAAAATTTTGCTTGATCAATACGTGTGCAATACCGAGTGCGAATATTGCCTCAGTACCCGGTGTTACCGGGATCCATTGATCGGCAACTGAGGCGGAGTGGGAGAAACGGGGTTCTACTTGAATTAGTTTAAACTGTTTGTCGTGTATCCCGTTTTTCATTGCACCGTAGACTCGCCCCGGTATTCCCCAGCCCTCCATTAGAGGTGCCCCAAAGCTCACAATCGTTTTTGCCTTCTCTATGTTAAATCCAAAAGTATTAACATTCTCCCCAGTAATCTCACTAAATCCTTCCATTGAATCAGTGCCATTCGAACCGGTTGTGACATACATACCATTCGGAATCTCCGCGAGCAGTTTCCGGTATGCGAATGAGACGGTTCTTCCGGGTCGGTTATCAAGGGCAGCTACGATTTCGTTTGATCTGCCGGATCCTATATTTGCAATAGTATCTGCAATGATTGAGATAATATCGTCCCGGTCTGCTTCCGTTGTAGTTATAGTATTATTATCATTTACCAGTTTAACCGGATGCCGGAGCCTGGCAGGGTGATATGCCAGGTGATGGCCCCCAAATCCGAGGGGACACAACGCACCATCGTTTACCGGGTGGTCTTTGATGCCCCATAAGCTCACAGGTTGACCGGCTACACATCGTGCGCGGATACCACAGCCAGCCGTGCAAATAGTACATATACTGTATTTTGAGTTAATTTCGCCCTTCGGCGGAACCGGTATCCATGACCAATTCTGTGTCCAGATGGAGATATCGTCGAGCAATTTCCACGGGATGGGGGTAAATACCATACCCGCTAATCCCCCCCCGACAAGCTTGATAATATCTCTGCGATTAAACGTTTTACTCATAATAATTGCTTCTCCATATTCAATTCTGTTACTTATGACATCCGATACATCCGATGGTAAGTCCATCGTCTTCGTGACAGCGAATGCAGTCATTCATTTTCATCCCGGTACCCGGCGGGTTATTGATCCGTGATGCCGATGGCCCCCAGATATCGCGGCTGTACCCGCTGATACGATTGCGTTGAAACGGTCTCAATATTTCACTTGATCCGTGATCTCCGTGACAGGTTTCACAAGACATTTCAGCGAGTTCAATGTGCTGTACATGAGGAAAGTAAACGTTCTCCGGTTGTCTCGCATATACAAACCATGGAACTTCCTTATCTTTCATCAGATATTCTTCGACAAATATTTTCTCGTCTTCGGTTTCACCCAGCACTGCCATGTGACACATACTGCAATTTTCGTTAGTCGGGATACCGCTGAAACGTCCGTCGCTTTTTACATAATGGCAATCATTGCACGACATACCGGTCATATCGGTATGTGTGACATGACTAAATTGAATTGGTTGCTCAAATGACTGATACATAAGCGGCGGAAATACAAACCAGCCGAACAGCAGCATCCCGATAAATCCTGTAAAAAATAGTAATACACCTTTGTTATTCACCGTTGATTCCTCCAGATTACATATGGCGAAAAGAAATTATGAAATAGTTTACGTATATCGTCACGTTGTAAATTTGAAGCAAGTGAATCAATAGAAACACCGCCGTCTGCCATCAGGGCTTTCCCGTCTAATTCAGAATGATTGATTTCATTGTGGACAAATTGATTTAACCGCTGCGTCTCTTTTCTCATCCACTCGATAGCCTCTTTCCCCTGGAGTAACGAGGTACCGTTAGTTATTTGTTTTGTTTTTTGTCCGACGAACAACCAACCTGCCCCGTACGGATCTGTTGATAGTTTTTCTGGTGTTGAACGTAAATAGGTGTTCATACCGGATATTAAGAGTAGTTGAGGAAATACCACTTCGAGTTCTACACCATTAACCGTTAAGACAACGGTCGGACTACGAACTCCTTTAGTGGTTATAAAACTTACCTCCTGAACCGGTCCAAGCACCTTGGTGAAAAATGCATCTACTCCAATATGACACAACCCGTCTTCAGCTTCATCCATCCACATATGATTTAAAGAATACTGTAATTTTCGAGGCATCCTAATCCCGAGAACTCGATAATCTTTTGTTGTATCCTTATCATCCTCAGTTGCGGATGATGGTTTTGTATTTACCATAGAATCGGGATTTTCCACTGACAGATAATCTTCACAATATCGATGATTTGTATTGGTACAACGGGAAAACGGAGCTTCATTATAGGGGACGAATTTCGTGACTGATGATAAAGAACAATACTGAACGTGTGATTCCTGTAAAAACGGACACTGTTTGTACTGTCCTTGATCTTTAACTCGCTGTTGTGCGACGGGACAACTTGTCCAGGAAGAAGTAGAGCACTTTTCTATCTCGGCATCGCCCTGATCGCTGACGATCATTTTTTTGATAGGGGATACCTGACAGAATTTTACTCTGGTCTCTTTAAGAAATGGACACTTCATTTTCATCCCTTTCGTTTTTTTGCTCCGGATCATTATCCGAATGCCCGTTCGTCATCATCATATAATTTTTCACCACCATCGGTCATAGTGAGGCCCAGTTCCGGTACATCAAGAACGTGTGGATCTTCCTGTGTTTTTGCCTTGGAGGTCTTTTTGAGCCGGTTAAAGATCTCTTTACCGGCGGCATAGAATACTATAGCGAGGCAAATTATCGTCGCTAATCCAAGGGCTATGTTGGTCAGATTGACCCAGAATGTGCTCAGTGCAAACATTGTCTTATCCCTTATTTTGTTGATGTGTGTGAATTTGTTTTCTTATTATTGCACTATACAATAAGGCAACTTGTATGCCGGATTTTTTAACGCAAACATAATTTTTGTAAAACAATATATATCAATAAGTTATAATATCGATTGCTATAAAGATTGCTCCGGTAGGAGGAAAGTCGTGTGGGAGATCCCAACACGCCGTTCCCGAATTCCCACACGAAAGTAGGTTAGCTGTATTGGAAAATACGATACCGTTTATTGGTGAATTACGTACCGATTGGATGTTTGAGGGGGTGTCAAAGGGAATCGTCTATTGCTTCAAGAATTGCCGGTAAGTTATGGTATTAAATCACAATTTCCTGAATTCGGCATCCACTTTAATAAGAACAAAATTATCGGGTTTCAATTGAATAAAATAGCCGGCACCGGTTTTGGATCGTCTGGTCTCTTTAATGAGTCCCAGTGATAATTCATCTTCAGATTGTTTTTGGATGATGGTATCGTATCCTGCCCGCTTGAGTCTGCGTGTCATTTTGTTCACATTAACCGTTGCTATATGATCTGACAGTTGAATAGTCCGGTCGGCTTGTACCCGGTATACTCCGAACTCAACTTTTTCGATTCCACTTACGTTGAAATCATCTGTGTCGAAGTCGAATTCCTTTATGTGGTTACGTAATACACCGAGGTTATCGGTTTCTATTGCTAACTCTATTGTTGTGCGGAAAGGGGTGTCTGCTTCATGCATTATAAAATCACGAATGTCATCAAAGTTATCGAGCTTACTGCCGCATCCGCTCATTATCAGGACTGTAAATACAGATATGAAAACCACCGGAATTTGTGTTTTCATCGTTCTACCCTCCAAATTATTATTACGGGCTTATATCGGGAAACCCAAACTGTTCGGCAAGCTCAGAAATATCTTCAAGACTGATGTTCCCGACAACATTAATCACATTGACCTGCTCAGATTGGTCAATTGAATAGATTGTCATACCGGCAACCTCTCCATCAACACTTTTCATATAAATGTATGCCGTTGTTTCCGGTTCCCGCATTCGATATACAACCTCCCATTGTTCATCAAGGAGCCTGGTACTTATTTGTTCGAGATATTCATCGATTTTGTTTCGCGGGGTGCCTGCTAAATCAAAAGAAAATGAGCGGATTTGCTTAAGTTTTCGCAAAATGCGGGAAAATTCCGGACTTTCTCTTTCAGCATTGTTCGCCACCAGCCCGATCATCGACTCGCCAATCTGGACCTCCATAGAAGTTTCCATTTCCTGAAACAAGGGCAGCTCTTCGAGGGGAATATATCCGGGATTATCGTCGGTGGCATGAAGGGGATTGATTACTCCAATCGCAAATACCAAAATGAAAATAATATTGATATAGTGATTCATTGTTGTTGGAATCCTTTTTTGAACAATTTGTTTGTTTGTTCCACGCTATGTTGTACCGGCGGTATGATCTGTGATTTAATTATTCTATCCCGAATATTCACTTGTGCATCTTGAACTACCGGGAATATCATTGCAAAAGTTTTTTCTATTTCTTGTTCGGCCTGAAGTATCTCGGATTCGGTATAATAATGTTCCGGTCCGGGTGAGGCTATATCCGTGAGCTGGAGCGTCAGTACGATTGCCAGTATAGCAACAACGGCAGTTCCCGAAAGTGCATACGACGGACGGTAAAAAACAAAGTCCAAAACCGGATCAAGAAACCTCTTGCCTTCTTTAGTTACACCAATTCTTTTCTCGACACGCTCTGTCACCGAGGCCGGACATTTTTCGGGCTTAATAGAATCGAATGCATTGGCGGTTTCGCGGTATTCCCGATACAGGGATGCGCATGTCGTACACTTTCGTATATGGAAATGTACGCTGATCTTTTCCCGAAGGGAAGCATCGCCGTACGCAGCGTTGCTTATTTTTATTTCATCAAATGCACACGTTTTGGTATTCATAATTATGACTGTTTATAATGTTGCAACAATTTTTGTAATGTTTTGCGTGCTCTAAAAATATTTACTTTAACCGAGTTGATTGGTATATCAAGAATATCACTTATTTCCCGATATTTCAACTCCTGAATCTCATACATAATTATTATTTTTTTTTGTAATTCAGGTAATTTTTCTATCGCTTCTTCAAGCTCCTCGTTAATAATTACCTGAGATGTCTCAGCACCCGGATCAGAGGTTTTCTCAGGATCGGACAGCTCATACAACGCATCCTCCTCATCAAATTGCTTTGTATATTTAAATTTCACAGATCTCTTTCTGATATAATCAATACATAAATTATAGGTTGCCCGCATTATCCACGCTTTTATGGAGGAAAGTTTTATCTCATGTCCATGCTCCCAGATTTTAATTAGAATTTCCTGGGTAATATCTTCCGCATCGTGCCGGTTCTTTACCATCCATAGTGCGTAGCTGAAAATTCGGTCTTTGTACCGATTTTCCAGATATTTAAACCGTAGCCGGGAATTCATCTATGTATACTGAGCTTTTGACGATTATAATGTCTAAAATGTTACACTTGGGTACCCTCTCTTGGATCGCCAGATGGGATTATGGTAATGTAATAAAAAAAATCGTATATTGATAGATTACAATTGATTAATTTTTGTAAAATTGTGGTTTTTTTTACGATTTCTGGAATGAAAACCGACCCGAGAGCAGTTACTTTTTCTGAGATATTACGGAGTGAATCATTTTCCGGAGAGCAGCTAAAGGGGAATCGTATATTATCATACCGGTTCCCTGTGGAGATAACAAATTTTGAGTATCTGGCCCAGCGATTGATCCGCGAAAATAATCCCGTCTTTTATTTTGAAAAACCTCAGGGAAATTACCGTTTTCTTGCAATTGGAAGCATTCGCAGGTTCCGGTCAGGGGGAGCACGACGCTTCGAAGAAGTAGCACGCGCAGTGTCGGGCGAAATTTCACATGTCGTTCAAAATTACAACGGGACACCCGATCGAACGATTCCGCTTTTGGTGGGCAGTATGTCCTTTTTTCCCGAGCATCGTGACCGTATCTGGGATGAGTTCTATCCGTCAGATTGGTTTATTCCGGAATTTATTATTCACGAGAGTGGAGGTAAACCTGTCGTTTCGTACCAGGTAGATTTATCCAAACCTGATCCCGAACGCAACTCTGTCCGGATTTTACGGGATTTTATTGCCCGGCTCAATAATGTAAGTGCTGCTGAGGAAACTAAAACGGTTCGTTACCGCCGAATAATTAACAGGGAAGAAAAAGAAAATTGGATTAAAAAAGCAGCAGGGGTTGTTGAATCTATCAAAAAAGGAGACGTTAATAAAGTAGTGCTATCACGCAGTGTGAAGTTTGATGCTCCCGAAAAACAACAAATTATCAAAGCGGTCTTAGATGCAGGGGATGCATTCTCAGCCGGTTACCTATTTCTCTTAAAATCGAATGAGTCATTGTTTATCGGTGTATCACCCGAAAAACTTGCAAGTTTCGAGCAGGGTAATATCCATTGTCATGCAATTGCAGGCTCCGTTACACGGGGTACTACGGAGCAAGAAGACAACCACCTCGGTGATGAGCTATTGAGCAGTAAAAAGAACCGTGAAGAACATCAAGTTGTTGTAAATCATATACAATCTATCCTCGAAAAATATTGTTCCCGGGTCACGGTTGATCCGGTACCTGCATTGAAGAAAATGTCGTATATTCAACATCTGTACACCGGCATATCCGGTGAACTGTCTCCAGGTGTATCTATGTTTCGGATACTCGAGGATCTACATCCGACACCGGCTGTAGGTGGATACCCGCTTTCGCCTGCACTTACAATAATCAGAGATAGTGAACAATATGATCGCGGACTGTATGCTGGATTTCTCGGATGGTTCGATGCCAATACTACCGGAGATTTTTGTGTTGCATTGCGTTCAGCACTTTATACTAATAATAAATTATATGCATTTGCCGGAAGCGGAATAATGCGGGATTCCGATCCCCGGCAAGAATTTGAAGAAACCGAAGTCAAATTAAACGCTATTACCTCATTGATGCAATCTTGAGTAAAGAAATACAAATAAATAGAAATATTGTCTGGGCTGAGGCATTTGTCGATCAACTAGTCCGGCTGGGCGTGCGGTATGCTTGTATCTCACCCGGATCGAGAAGTACACCCCTTGCGCTGGCGTGTGCAAATAATAAGGATATGCATACATTTGTTCATATTGATGAACGATCCGGTGGATTTTTTGCCCTTGGAATTGCCAAAAACGTGAGTGAACCGGTCATGCTTGTGTGTACCTCCGGTACAGCTGCTGCAGAATTTTATCCGGCAATCATTGAAGCATATCAACAACAGGTACCGCTCATCGTTTGTACTGCAGACCGGCCGCCTGAATTTCTTGATTGCGGTGCAAATCAAACTATTGATCAGAACAATTTGTATGGCAATCATATCCGGTGGTTCTTTAATGCCGGGTTACCCGAACCGGTAGCCGATCGGTTGCGGCATATTCGAGTCATTGCACGGCGTGCTGTCAAGGAATCCAATGGTATTGAAAAGGGACCTGTACATATTAACTTCCCGTTTCGAAAACCCTTTGAACCGAATAGCTATACCGATACCATCGATGCACACGAACTGGAAGTTATTATGAACGGATATGCCGATGACATCGCACCGATTGAAACTCTGGTAACTCCGACCGCAGAATCACTGTATGATCTTTTATCAGTAACAAGAATGTACGAGCGCGGTTTGATCATTGTAGGGCCGGGAGATTTTGATGCCGAGTTCAGCAAACAAATAACCGAATTGGCAGCTTTGCTTTCGTATCCGATTCTTGCCGATGGGGCTTCACAAATTAGATTCGGTAAGCACGATAAGCATACGATCCTGACACATTATGATGCTTATCTAAAGGTTAACTCATTTATTGAAACTCATAAGCCCGATGTTATATTTCAATTCGGTGGCACGGTAAGTTCAAAAGGACTCGAGCTTTTTTTGAATGAACAGAACGCTTTTAAAGTACATATTAATAGTGCAGGGAAATGGCTCGATCCTTCGAATTATTTGCGGTCGGTTGTGCAAGCCGACCCGGCTCAATTCTGTTCATTAATGGTGGATGAACTGCAAAAGGAAAAATTCAAGCGTGCTGACAATAGCTGGTTCAACGATTTTAAAAATGCCGAAAATAAAACACAAGCGATCAGAGAAGAAATGCTTGATTGCACGGATTCATTTTTCGAAGGAAAAATCTTACGTGTGGTACTCGCAACTATACCAGATGGATCGCACGTGATGGTTTCTAATAGTATGCCGATTCGTGACCTTGATTATTTTGTTTCAGCGCTTGAGAAAAATATCCAGCTTCATACAAACAGGGGAGCCAGCGGTATAGACGGTATTACTTCGACAGCACTTGGTATAGCGGCTACAACGCCGGCCCCGGTATATCTTATAACGGGTGATTTAGCTTTTTATCACGATCTCAACGGATTGATCGCATCCCGGAAATATTCCATACCGCTGCACGTTGTTTTGATTAATAATAACGGAGGCGGTATTTTTGAGCTGCTTCCGATTGCCGATTATCGTGAGATGTTTAAAGAATATTTTCTTACTCCTCACGATATTGATTTTGAAAACTTTGTACTTGGATACGGGGGGGCGTTCCATATCATACAATCGTGGGATGATCTTCGTGAAAAATTAATTAAAACCTCCGATTCCCCATTGCTCAATGTGTTTGAAGTAAAGACCGATCCTGTTGAATCGACCGAACTGCGCAAGCAATACTGGAAAAAGGTAGAGGACGCACTCGCGTAATGACAGAAAATCTTGAAAAAATACCTGTTGTTTTCCTTCATGGGTTTACCGGCAGCGGCGATGATTGGATGAGTGTCATAAAAGACCTTGACGATGTGTGTGATCCGATCACGATTAATCTTGTCGGGCACGGGACGGATGATCCGCCGCAAGATACTTCTTATTATACGATCGAGGAACAGGTGAAGAGGATACGCTCAATTGCAGACAGGGTGTCACTTGATAAATTTGTCCTGGCCGGGTATTCAATGGGCGGTCGTATTGCCCTTCATTTTGCAGTGAACCACCCTGATCGGTTGTACGGACTGATTCTTGAGAGCACAACTGCGGGAATTGAGGATGATGATGAGCGAAAACAACGCGTTGCAAGCGACGAAGAACTGGCGCAATTCATCGAATCAAATGATATAACGGCATTTACCGACCGGTGGATGAATTTACCACTCTTTGCTTCACAGAGCAGATTGCCGGGTGGAATTCGGGAAGAGATCAGAGCAAAGAAACTGAAGAATTCCGGAACCGCCCTTGCAAATACGTTGCGTGCGGCCGGTACCGGTCAGATGCAACCGGTGTGGAAACATTTGCCGGAGTTGACTTTTCCGGTATTACTGATAACCGGAAGTATCGATGAAAAATTTACCGGCATCAATAAACGAATGGCGTCGAAGCTGCCCGATTGTTCGCATAAAATAATTGAGGATACGGGACATAATGTTCATCTTGAACAACCCGATCTGTATTGTAGAATCGTAAAAGAATTTGTATCCGCGATACGCGAATGAGACCATTGTAAGGATAACACCAAAACGTTACAATAATAACCTAAACTAATTTATTGAATGCTATGAAGTGGGAAAAAGTAAAAGATTACTCTGATATTATCTACGAAAAATCAGAAGGCATTGCCAGGATAACTATCAACCGCCCGGAAAAGCGAAATGCATTCCGACCGGAAACCGTTTTTCAGATGTATGATGCATTTACCGATGCGCGGGAGGATTCAACAATAGGAGTTGTACTTTTAACGGGTGCCGGACCGGCAAAGGATGGTAAGTATGCATTTTGCTCCGGCGGCGATCAATCAATACGCGGCGATGAGGGATATGTCGGTGGTGATGGAGTACCGCGTCTTAATGTACTCGATCTTCAAAAGCTTATTCGCAGTATTCCGAAACCGGTTATTGCGTTGGTTGCCGGATACGCAATAGGCGGCGGCCATGTACTCCACGTAGTTTGCGATCTCACGATTGCAGCCGAAAACGCCGTCTTTGGACAGACCGGGCCGAAGGTGGGAAGTTTTGACGGCGGTTTCGGGTCTAGTTATCTTGCGCGGATTGTCGGACAGAAGAAAGCACGCGAGATCTGGTATCTGTGCCGCCAATATGATGCACGTGAAGCAGAAGATATGGGGTTGGTGAACAAAGTGGTACCGGTTGAACAGCTCGAAGAGGAGGGGATACAGTGGGCTAAAGAAATTCTCGAGAAAAGTCCCCTTGCAATCAGGTTGTTGAAATCAGCGTTTAATGCAGAACTTGATGGTCAAACCGGTATTCAGGAACTTGCAGGAAATGCAACATTACTGTATTATATGAGCAATGAGGCACAGGAAGGACGGAATGCATACAATGAGAAAAGAAAACCGGATTTCAGTAAATTCCCAAAACGTCCTTAACTCACTAAATAGTTCTCGCTGAAAATCCTATATTGACCCCTCGACTCCGTTCGGGGTGACAATAAGCCTGACTTTTTAAGTAAGAACTAACATAGAGGTGAATCTATCAATAACACCCCTATTCTATCATGCAGCCATGCAATCAACTAATCAATCGGTAATAAAAACATGGGTTTTAGCTGCCCGCCCCCGCACTTTACCTGCAGCAATTATGCCGGTATTGGTGGGCAGCGCTCTTGCATTTCGTGACAGTTACTTTGATCCAATTATTGCAATCGTGGCATTAATATGTGCATTACTTCTTCAAATCGGTTCTAACTTTGCGAACGATTTGTTTGATTATCTCTCCGGTGCCGATACGCGTGAGCGAAAGGGGCCGATGCGTGTTGTTGCGTCAGGACTTATTGCACCGGCACAGATGAAAATCGGAATTATAATTATATTCGGGCTTGCATTTCTGCTAGGACTTTATCTTGTTGCCATTGGAGGATTACCCATACTTATTATCGGTATTGCATCCATTATTATGGCTATCCTTTATACAGGCGGTCCGTACCCCCTCGGTTATTACGGATGGGGAGATGTGCTGGTGTTTCTTTTCTTTGGATTTATCGGGACAATGGGTTCATACTACGTGCAGGCATTGCAGTTATCACTTACCGCTTTTCTTATATCAATTCCCGTCGGAGCATTAATTACCAACATTCTTATCGTCAATAATTACCGGGATGTTGAGACCGATGAAAAGGTTGGCAAAAGGACAACTGCCGTTATATTTGGCAGAAAATTCGCCCGGACGGAGTTTATGGTTTTACTTTTTTCCGCATATGGTATTCCTTTGATTGTCTGGATTTTCTTTGATCTTTCTGCCTGGATTTTATTACCATTCTTTTCATTTCCGCTTGCATTACGCGTACTGGCTATGATGAACACATTACACGGAAGAGAGCTTAATCTCGCTCTTGAACAATGCGCAAAACTTGTTGCTCTTTACGGTATATTATTTGCTATCGGCATCTCGGTATGAAAATAACAAATATTGAATATCAAGAATATGAACTTCCATTAAATTCACCTGTTAAAACATCCCGGGAAACACTCCACTCCCGGTCTGGATATTTAGTTAAAGTTTATACAGGTGACGGATCATATGGGGTCGGTGATATAGCACCAATACCTGCATTCGGTGCAGAAGATTTTGAGAGCGTGCTTGGTAAATTAGAAGAAATTAAAGCGAATCATTCAAAGCTTTCTGCTATTGAAGCAACACCACGCTCCATTTATAATGGTTTAAAGTTTTTATCGGATTTCCCGGCAACACGGGCGGGATTTGAGCAAGCGTGTATCGCTCTTGCAAGTAAGATTCAGGGAAAAACGATTCCAGAATTTTTAATGTTCGACTGCGGTAAGACAATTTCCGTTAATGGTCTTATATCTATGATGTCGCCCGCCGATACGCAAATTAAAGCACAGGAATTGCTTGTACAGGGTTATCAGGCCATAAAATTAAAAATCGGCCGTACTGATTTTGAGGAAGATATTTGTTGTATCGAAGCAGTTCGAAAAGAGTCCGATACAGTTGCATTACGCCTCGATGCTAACGGCAACTGGAATATTGAGCAAGCACTTGATTATGTAAAGGAACTTGAGCCATATACTATCCAGTATGTAGAAGAACCGGTTACAGTGAACGATCTGCATCTACTTGCGCAACTACGGAGAGAGTCACCTGTTAAAATTGCACTTGATGAATCGGCTCAGAGTTTCGATGATGTTGTCAGAATAATTCATAGCAATGCGGCAGATGTAGTAATAGTCAAACCGGTTGTTTGCGGCGGTATACTGAGTTCTATACGGATAATGCACACAGCGCTCGAATATACTATGGAGGTGATTGTTACGTCTGCTTTTGAAAGTACGATAGGCAGAAGTGCCGCTGTATTACTTGCCTCGACACGGAGCACATCAATACACGGACTCGATACAGCGCGTTATTTTGTCAATGATGTGACCGACGATCCGTTTCCAGTCAAGAATGGTGTAATTAAAATAGATGATCCGGCGCAGTTCTCATTTGATATATAATGAAAATTATGCAACACTGGTTACGCACACATGCCGAACAACAGCCCGATTTGATTGCACTCATCTCAGAAAATCGACAATTTACGTATGAGCAACTATACAATGAATCATTACAACTTGCAGGGCAACTGAGAGAGAAGGGTGTAAAGCCCGGTACGCATGTTGCAATGGCGGGACATAACTCCGAGCGCTATATTCTACTTATACATGCGCTTATTTTGTTGGGTGCAGTAATTGTTCCTCTCAATATCCGGTTAACTGTTGCCGAGATAGGACAACAAATAGAGTTTGCTGAGTGTAACTATTTTCTGTGCGATGATGATATTCATGATGACCACTTCATTACACAGCAGCGGCATGTATATACATTTTCTGATAGTATATCAACTGAGGTAGACTATAGCGGGTCATTTACGCAACAATCACTCTCGGATACCATTCTTTTACTCTTTACCTCAGGTACGAGCGGAAATCCGAAATGTGTTGAATTGACGTATGGTAATTTATTTTATAGTGCATTGGGTACAAAATTACGATTAGCTGTTTCAAGTCGCGATACATGGCTCTTATCCCTTCCATTATATCACATAGGAGGGTTTTCAATGCTTGCTCGCACGATTCTATATGGAATACCGCTTATTGTCCCGGCGAGCATAGATACAGATGGTCTTATATCCGCAATAGGTAGACACGACCCATCATTTATTTCGCTTGTTCCGACAATGATGAAACGGTTTCTCGAGAGAAATCTAGAAGCAAATCGATCGCACAAAACAGTACTTCTTGGCGGTGGTCCGATTCCGGATGGATTACTTGAGCAATGTGCTGAATATGGTTGGAAGATCGCCACTACGTACGGCACAACGGAGACGAGTTCACAAATAGCAACACGTCATGCCGATGATACACGAAACACTGGTTCGGTCGGCCGACCCCTTCCGTTCAATGAAATTCAGATTGTTGATGAAAATACCAATGAGGTGCCTGACGGTTTAGAAGGTGAAATTACCGTCAGTTCTCCGGTCATTATGAAAGGGTATTACAGACGAAATGATCTGACAAAACAGGTCCTTCGTGATGGAAGATTTCATACGGGTGACTATGGATATCGATCAGATAGTGATTATCTTTATGTAGTTTCGAGGCGTAGTGATTTGATCGTAAGCGGTGGAGAAAACATTAATCCGGTTGAAGTTGAAAATGTGTTATCTACCCATCCTGATATCCGTGATGTGTGTGTAATTCCGTATACTGATGCCGAGTGGGGAGAGGTGCCAGCAGCAGCGATAGTTTCAAACAAAGATGCGGTTACTCTGGAATCGATCAAACAGTTTCTGACGGGTAAAATAGCTTCATATAAAATTCCCAAAATAGTATTTTTGTGCGATGCATTACCCTATACATCGACCGGTAAGGTACAGCGGGATTTGGTAAGGAAAGAATGTACGCGCATTGGCCGATTTCAATAATTTAATATAAGAAATTATCTGCATACCCGTTGAGATTATTCTTTTTTTTTGTTACAATTAAAGAAATTAAGATCACGTTACGAATAGCTGATTTTATCATTTGCTGTAAAGTGGAGAATGACGTGCATATACTTAATGAAAACCTATCGATTATCCAATCGCTTTTACGTGTAAGCCCCAGAGGTATGGTTTAATGGAAACGACTATATATTGGCCGTTCCTTATCTATGTCGGTTCTGCAATTGCTGTTATTGCGGGGATGCTGGGTGTTTCGTATATCCTCGGTCAACGACATATGGAGCGGGAAACGGGGGAACCATTTGAGTCTGGTATATTACAAACGGGTAACGCACGACTTCGACTATCAATACAATTTTATCTGGTCGGTATGTTGTTTGTCATATTCGATCTTGAAGTTGTGTTTATCTTTGCCTGGGCAATTGCAATACGGGAGGTAGGCTGGTCTGGATATATAGGGGTGTTGATTTTTATCGCCATACTTATTGTAGGACTTGTATATGAATACAAGTCAGGGTCACTTGATTTCGGCAAAAAACAACTTCAAAAAATAAAAGCGGGGAAGTTATGAAAACCGTACGGCAGATTCTTGATAAAAAAGGGCATGACGTATACAGTGTAACCCCGGATGATTCGGTCTTTACTGCACTGCAACTTATGGCTGATAAAAACATCGGGGCTGTGGTGGTTGTTGACAACAAACAAGTCGTTGGCATCCTCTCAGAACGGGATTATGCACGAAAGGTAGTATTGCACGGCAAAACATCGAAAGATACTCCCGTACGGGATATTATGACCGGGAAGGTACTCTATGTGAAGCCCGATAATACCAGTGACGAATGTATGGCACTTATGGCCGATAAAAGAATCCGGCATCTACCGGTTTTAGAAAACGAAAATTTAACCGGAATTATTTCAATAAGTGATATCGTTCAGGCTATTATTGAGGAAGATAAATATATCATTGAACAACTTGAAAACTATATTACCGGCGGACGATAGTTAATTTTTATAATCAGGAGAATTTGAATACTATGGCACGATGGTGGTTGACAAAACCGGGAACAAAGAACTTTGCTGAAAATACAAACGGTAGCTTTGATGATCAGGTGAGCAGAGTGATGATATTGTCGCGCTTGCAGGATCTCATTGCCTGGGGACGAAAAAATTCACTCTGGCCATTTAATTTCGGTCTATCTTGTTGTTATGTGGAAATGGCAACAAGTATTACCAGTAAATATGATATTGCCCGGTTTGGTGCTGAAGTTATACGCGGTACTCCGCGTGAAGCGGATGTGATGGTTATTGCGGGCACGGTTTTTATGAAAATGGCTCCCGTCATCAAACGTTTATACGAACAAATGATGGAACCCCGTTGGGTGATCTCGATGGGCTCGTGTGCAAACTCGGGAGGAATGTATGACATCTACAGTGTAGTGCAAGGTGTCGATAAGTTTTTACCAGTCGATGTATATGTTCCCGGATGTCCGCCACGACCCGATGCATTTTTAGAAGGAATTACACTTCTCCACAAGGCAGTCGGAAAAGAAAAGCGTCCTCTGAGCTGGGTGATCGGCCCGCAGGGTGTTGAAAAACCCGATCCCGAGAGTCTGCGCGATCTTAAAAAAGAAGAAAGAAGTAAGATGACCTTGTTACGTCCACCGATGGAAGTGTAAGCACGAGCAAATACAATTAATATGAACAATTCATTACCTATCGTTAAAGACCTCAAAGAAAAATTCGGCGACACACACATACTCGAGCAGCAAACTCGTGATGAGTTTCCGACTGTATGGGTACCCGCTGCACACAGTAAAGATGTCTTACGATATTTAAAATATTCAATTGACCGGCCGTACAAAATGCTCTATGATCTAACTGCAATTGACGAGCGTGTACGGTATTACCGTGACGGGCAGCCTCCATCGGATTGTACGGTTGTGTACCATTTGCTTTCATTCGAACGTAATGAAGATATACGGGTAAAAATACCGCTTCGTGAAAATAGTCTGGCATTACCGAGTATCGTGGATATTTTCCCGGTTGCTAACTGGTATGAACGTGAGGTTTGGGATATGTTCGGCATAAAATTCGACGGACATCCGAACCTTCGCCGCATTTTGATGCCGCCCACGTGGAAAGGACATCCACTGCGAAAAGACCATCCCGCACGTGCAACTGAGATGGGACCTTTTCAACTACCTGAAGAAAAACAAGAACATGAACAACGCGCTCTCCAATTTAAACCGGAAGAGTGGGGACTGGAAAGGCAGAGTGAAGATTCAGATTTCATGTTTTTGAATATCGGACCACAGCACCCGGGTACGCACGGTGTCTTGAGGGTAATTTTACAACTTGATGGTGAAGAAATTATTGATGCCATCCCTGATATAGGCTATCACCATCGCGGTGCGGAAAAGATGGCTGAGCGGCAGTCGTGGCACACATTCATCCCATATACCGACCGGATAGATTATCTTGGCGGTGTGATGAACAATTTTGCGTATGTCCTCGCTGTTGAAAAGCTTGCCGGTATTGAGGTACCTGACAGAGTTAAGGTGATTCGTATTATGTTGAGTGAGTTATTCCGTATAGCCAGTCATCTTGTTTGGTACGGTACCTTTGCACAGGACGTCGGTCAAATGTCGCCAGTTTTTTATATGTTCACAGACCGTGAGAAGATACTCGCTGTTATTGAAGCTGTTTGCGGAGACCGCATGCATCCTAACTGGTTCCGAATTGGCGGATTGGCACAGGATCTCCCCAATGGATGGGAAAAGCTCGTTCAGGATGTGCTCGATACGATGAATAAGAATTTAAATGAGTACCACAAAATTGTGATGAAGAACCGGATACTGAAGGCACGCACAGTGGATATCGGAGCTATCACGCTTGATGAAGCTATTGAGTGGGGGGTAACAGGGCCAATGCTCCGGGCCTGCGGACTTGAATGGGACTTCAGGAAAAAACGGCCCTACTCCGGATACGATCAGTTTGAGTTCGACATACCGACGGCCACAAAGGGTGATTGTTATGATCGTGCGGTTGTGCGAATTGAAGAAATCCGGCAGAGTTTACGGATCATCGAGCAGTGTATGAAAAATATGCCCGAAGGTTATTATAAATCAGATCATCCCCTTACAACACCGCCCCGCAAAGCGGGTACTATGAAGGATATTGAGACTCTGATAACACATTTTCTCAGTGTTAGCTGGGGACCGGTTATGCCGGCAGGCGAAGCCTTCTTTGGTATTGAGGCGACAAAAGGAAACAACGGGTATTATCTCGTAAGCGATAAGAATACGATTTCATATCGTACCAGGATCAGAACACCGTCGTTTCCGCACATGCAGATTATTCCGCTTATGAGTAATGGAACAACGGTGCCGGATCTTCTGGCAATCTTAGGAAGCATAGACTTCGTACTTGCTGATGTGGATAGATAGATTACTATTATTTTGCTCTTTCTAGATACCAATGCTGACAAAAGAAGAACAAAAAGAAATACAACACGAATTCGAACATTACGAGACCAAGCAGGCGACGTGTATTGAAGCACTCAAAATAGTGCAGAAACATCGCGGCTGGATTTCGGATGATGCGGTAAAAGATATCGCAGCATTCCTTGAAATGTCGCCCGATGAAGTTGATAGTGTTGCTTCATTTTATAACCTGATATTCCGGCATCCCGTCGGAAGGAATGTAATTCTTCTGTGTGATAGTGTGAGCTGCTGGGTAATGGGTTCAACAGCTATCGGCGAACACATTAAGCAAAAGCTTGGCATCGACTATGGACAAACAACAAAGGATGACCGTTTTACGCTGTTACCGATTGCGTGTCTCGGTACGTGCGACCACGCACCGGCTATGATGATAAATCAGGATACGCATCGTAATTTAACACCAGATAAAATCGATGACATTTTGGAGAAATATAAATAATAGTTTCGAGTTCCCGGTTTTCAGTTTCCAGTTTTGGAGAACTGAGTTCATCACGATTGGATAATAACTGAAAACTGTAAGCTGGCAATTGTAAGAATCAAATGGATAAACCTCTAACAAAAAATATCGATCCGAAGCGCGGCCCGTTGAATCTGAAAGGTTATGAAAAAGCGGGTGGATATACTGCGATGAAAAAAGCGCTGAAGGAGATGGAGCCCGGAGATGTTACGAAGGTTGTGAAAGATTCGGATTTGCGGGGCAGGGGAGGTGCAGGATTTCCTGCCGGTGTGAAATGGGGATTCGTTCCGATGGGTGACGATGCACCGCATCCAAAGTATCTTGTCTGTAACGCCGATGAGATGGAGCCGGGAACCTATAAAGACCGGTTGCTGATGGAGCAGGATCCGCATCTTCTTGTTGAGTCGATGATTGTGAGTGCTTATGCAATTCAGGCGGATATCGGGTATATCTTTTTGCGGGCTGAATATGTCGAGTCGGAGAAAGCATTGCGAAAAGCAATCGCCGAAGCATACGACAAAAAATATCTGGGTGAAAATATTCTCGGTAGTAAGTGGAGTTTTAATCTGTTTGTTCACACGAGTGCTGGCCGTTATATTTGCGGTGAAGAGACTGCCTTGTTAAATGCTCTTGAAGGGAAACGTGCAATACCGCGTGCGAAACCGCCTTTCCCGCCCGTAGTCGGTTTGTTCGGTAAACCGACGATCGTAAACAATGTCGAAACGCTGTGTAATGTCCCGGACATTGTTAACAATGGTGCGGTATGGTTTAAAGATCTTAGCAAGACCGATGATGCGGGTACTAAGTTATACGGTGTCAGCGGAAAGGTCAAAAAGCCGGGGTTATGGGAATTACCAATGGGAACCACCATGCGGGAAATTATCGAAGAACACGCAGGCGGTATGCAGGACGGTCTGAAATTCCGCGGTGTTATTCCCGGAGGTGCGTCGACCGATTTTCTTGTTGAGGAACATTATGATTTACCAATGGATTTCACCGCAGTGCAAAAAGCGGGCAGTCGTCTCGGTACCGGAACGATGATTATGCTTGATGATAAAACCTGCCCGATTGGTATGGTACACAGTCTTGAAAAGTTTTTTGCTCGTGAATCTTGCGGCTTTTGTACTCCGTGTCGTGACGGACTCCCGTGGGTGGAAAAAATATTGTGGGCACTTGAGGAAGGACAGGGTCGCGAAGACGATATTGCGACCCTTGAAATGCACAGTAGATTTCTCGGTCCGGGACGCACCTTCTGTGCATTCGCACCCGGCGCCGTTGAACCGCTGCAGAGTGCGATAAAATATTTCAGAGATGATTTTCAACGTCATATCAAAGAACAACGTTGTCCGTGGAGATAGTAAATGGCGACTATTTATGTAGATGGAAAAACATACGAAGTTAATCCGAACAACAATCTCCTGCACGAATGCTTGCAGAAAGGCATAGATATTCCGTATTTCTGCTGGCATCCGGCAATGGGTTCGGTGGGGTCGTGTCGTCAGTGTGCGGTGAAGCAATATAAAGATGAGAACGATACCACCGGACAAATCGTGATGTCCTGTATGGTACCGGCTGCTGATGGAACAAGGATATCAGTCGATGATGAGGAAGCGGTTGAATTCCGCAGAAGCGTTATTGAATGGCTGATGACAAATCATCCTCACGATTGTCCGATTTGTGATGAGGGAGGTGAATGCCACCTCCAGGATATGACCGTCATGGCAGGACATAATTACCGGCGGTTCCGTTTCAAGAAGAAAACCTATATCAATCAGTATCTCGGTCCGCTCATAAATCATGAAATGAACCGATGTATCCAGTGTTACCGGTGTGTGCGGTTTTACAAAGACTATGCTCACGGCGACGATCTTGATGTATTTGGTGCACATAATCATATTTATTTCGGCAGACATGAGGACGGGGTGCTCGAGAATGAATTCAGCGGCAATCTTGTTGAGGTTTGCCCCACCGGCGTATTCACCGATAAAACTTTGAAAGAACATTATACCCGAAAATGGGATATGACAACCGCGCCATCGATTTGTACTCATTGTGGTGTGGGTTGCAATACTATCGGTGCGGAACGTTATGGTAGTGTCCGGCGTATTTTAAACAGATATAATGGACAGGTTAACGGTTACTTCCTGTGTGACCGCGGCCGCTACGGTTACGATTATGTCAATAGTGAAGATCGCATCCGGACACCGATGATGCGTCAAGAGAACGGTGAACTTGAGTCCGCATCAAAAGAGCTTGTACTGAATACCTTGAAGGAAGCTCTGAAAAGTAAAAAGAATATTATCGGTATCGGATCGCCCCGCGCATCGGTTGAATCAAACTATGCGCTGAAAAAATTTGTCGGCAGTGATCGATATTATACCGGGCTTTCGGACACAGAATCGAAATTAGTAGATAAAATAATTGGCATCTTAAAAAATGCTCCCGTTCGCTCGCCTTCATTAAAAGATATCCGGGAATCGGATGCAGTTTTCATTCTCGGTGAAGATGTTACCAATACCGCCCCTATGATGGCACTTGCATTACGACAATCGATACGGCAGGAGCCGTTAAAGCTTGTCGATATGTTAAAAATTCCCCGCTGGCACGAATATGCAGTGCAAGATACCCTACAGCAGCGCAAAGGACCGTTCTTCATTGCAAGCGTAACCGGTACGAAACTTGATGATATCGCGACGCGTACCTATCGGGCAGAGTCCGATGATATAGCACGGCTGGGTTTTGCCGTTGCTCATATACTTAATAAAGATGCTCCCGCAGTAAAAAAACTTAATAAGGAGGTTAAACAACTTGCAGAAGTCATAGCCGGAGCATTAAAGAAGGCCGAACGCCCGGTAATCGTATCGGGCACCAGCCTGGGCAATGAAGTCATTGTGCACGCCGCTGCAAATGTAGCCGCAGCATTGAGTAAGGAAGACCGGCGGACAAATTTAAGCTATATAGTACCTGAGGCAAACACAATGGGTGTTGGATTGCTCGGTGGCGGAAGTATAGGAGATGCAATCCGCGGTGTGAAAGATAAAAAGGCCGATACGCTTATTATCTTTGAAAACGATTTGTATCGCCGTGCAAACAAAAGTAATGTCGATTCATTTCTCAAACATTTTAAGCATATAATAGTTGTTGATTATATGCAGCATACGACAACACAGAGAGCAACAGCGGTCTTACCCGCCGGCACGTTCGGTGAAACCGATGGTACCTTTGTAAACTATGAAGGCAGAGCTCAACGATATTTCCAGGTATATTATCCGGAACAGGAAATAAAAGAAAGCTGGCGATGGCTTCGGGACGCTACATTACAGGCGGGACATAATGACTTTAAAGAATGGCAAAATTTAGATGCTGTTGTGGGAGCGATAAATCGCGAAGTCGCTGCTTTTCGGAAAATTAACGAAGCGGCGCCGAATTCACGATTCCGCATTGCCGGTTTAAAAATGTCACGTGCATCGGCGCGGTACAGCGGGCGCACCTCGATACGCTCTCACGAAAATGTTCACGAGCAAAAGCCACCGGATGATCCCGATTCACCCTTTACCTTTACGATGGAGGGATATTCGGGAATAAAACCTCCGGGATTGACAAATCTCTTCTGGGCTCCACGATGGAACTCCGTACAGGCACTAACGCGATTTCAGGAAGAAATCGATGGACCGCTGCGGGGCGGTGATCCGGGTGTTCGTTTGATAGAACCGGCTCAAAGGTTTTCTTTCTCGTATTTCACGGACGTTCCTGCAGCATTTGAAAAGCGAAACGATGAATTTTACACGGTTCCTCTACATCATATTTTCGGCAGCGATGAATTGAGTATCAAGGCACCGTGGATAGGGGAACTAGCGCCAAAACCGTATGTACTTTTAAATAAAGAAGATGCCGGTGTAAAGGAATATAATGAAGGGGATGAAGTGGAAGTACAACTTTCAAGCGGGACCTGGAAGCTGCCGGTAAAAATTAGTGACAGCATCCCGGCCGGTGTTATCGGTATCCCGGCAGGATTACCGGGACTCGAAACTGCGATATTACCGGGATGGTCTACAATAAGTAAATAGGTTACATCAGAGCATGAGTGAAACACTACAACACATAGTAATAGTATTCGGTATCCTGTTCGGATTGCTGACCCTCGCTGCCGGACTCATCTGGATTGAACGGCGTTTGCTTGGGGTGTGGCAAAACCGGTACGGTCCGAACCGCGTCGGACCACTCGGTATTTTTATTGTGCTTGCCGATATGATAAAAATATTTTTCAAGGAAGACTGGATTCCACCATTCGCCGATAAAAAAGTATTCGTCATTGCTCCCACGATTATTATGTTTGTAGTTCTTATGTCGTGGGCGGTTGTGCCGGTAGCACCCGGAGTTGTGGTGCTTGACTTGAATGTCGGCATACTTTTTTTCCTTGCAATGTCTTCGATCGGAATTTACAGCACGGTACTTGCAGGCTGGGCATCGAATAATAAATATTCGCTGCTTGGCGGTTTACGAATGTCAGCACAGATGTTCAGTTACGAAGTGTTTATGGGGCTATCCCTGATGGGTGTTGTGATAATGGCCGGTTCTTTTAATCTGACCGATATTGTAAATGCACAAAAAAATATGTGGTTCGTTGTACCGCAGTTTCTCGGTTTCATAATTTTCTTTATTGCGGGATTAGCTGAGTCCCACCGTCTACCGTTTGATATGCCTGAAGCCGAGAGTGAGTTAATTGCAGGATTTCACTCGGAATATTCCGGTATGAAATTCGGTATGTTTTTCGTCGGTGAATATGTAGGCGTAACGCTTATATCGGCATTTATCGTTACGCTGTTCTTTGGCGGTTGGCACGGACCGGTTTTACCGCCGTTTGTATGGTTCTTTTTAAAGATGATGTTCTTCATCTGTCTCTTTGTATTATTGCGGGCGGCGTTACCAAGACCCCGGTATGATCAATTATTATCATATGGATGGAAAATTCTTTTACCGCTGGCGCTGCTCAATATTGTTGTAACGGGTGGACTGGTGCTTGCATTTGAATGACGGATTAAAGGAGGATGTATGGTTAGCTTACTGAAAAGTTTGTGGTACGTTTTTCTGCATATGTTCCAAAAACGTGTCACCGTTCAGTATCCTGAGGAAAAAAATTATTTACCGCCGCGATGGCGGGGAAGGATCGTACTCACACGTGATCCCGACGGTGAAGAGCGATGTGTTGCCTGCTATCTCTGTTCAGTTGCGTGTCCGGTGGATTGTATTGCACTTGCAGCAACCGAAGAAGAAGACGGGAGACGCTATCCCGATTTCTTCCGCATCAATTTTTCCCGTTGTATCTATTGCGGTTATTGTGAAGAAGCTTGTCCGACATACGCGATTCAATTGATTCCTGATTTTGAAATGGCAGAATATAACCGCCAGAATATGGTGTATGAAAAAGAACATCTGCTGATAAACGGAGAAGGGAAATATCACGGTTATAATTTTTATAAATACGCCGGATTAGAACTCAAAAATAAAGGAAAGGGTGAAGGCGAGAACGAAGCACCACCGGTAGACCCGAAGAGCTTGATGCCCTGAGCTAAATGTATATTTATTTATTAATTGGAACACGAGGCTGTATAATTATTAACCAGTGTAGTTCTGATTTAACTGAAAACTGTAAACTATAAATGACAACTGTCTTCTACATAGCTTCAGCAATTGCCTTATTATCAACCATCATGGTCATAACGCGATATAATGCAGTCCATGCATTATTATATCTCGTCGTGTCGTTTGTTTCAATTGCATTAATATTTTTTGTACTCGGCGCACCATTTATTGCTGTCCTTGAGGTAATTATTTACGCAGGTGCGATTATGGTACTCTTTCTCTTCGTTATAATGATGCTGAACCTCGGCGAGGTCGCTGTTCAGAAAGAGAAAGAGTGGCTGCCGAAACAAATGTGGATTGGTCCCGGAATTTTATCGGGCATCCTCTTTGTGTTAATTGTGTATACATTGTTTCAAGGTGAACCGCAATGGGCTATTGTGGATATGATTGGCCCTGCTGAAGTAGGAGCTGAACTGTTCGGCCCGTATATAATTGCTGTTCAGTTAGCCGGTTTAATGCTGCTTGCCGGTTTAATAGCTGCAACATTATTCGGCAAACGCGTAAAATTTAAAGAGAAAAAAGAAAAGGAAGACTCATGACGTCGGTCGCAATGGAATACGGCATCGTATTAGCCGCATTACTGTTTTCGCTGGGATTGATAGGGATTATGCTGCGTAGGAATTTGATCTTTGTGCTGCTTTCGCTTGAGATTATGCTCAATGCTGCCGGCCTTGCTTTTATCGTCGCCGGAGCCCGATGGGCAAGTACCGACGGCCAGATTATGTTCATATTTATTCTTGCCGTAGCTGCAGCCGAAGTGGCGGTTGGGTTGGCATTAATCCTGCAACATTATCGCCGTTATAACACACTCGATGCCGACCTCGCCAGTAAAATGAGAGGATAATATGTACGATTTGTTATGGCTTATACCATTCTTTCCGTTCTTAAGTGCGATACTGCTTGTCGTATTGGGCTCACGTATGCCCAGAGCGGTAAATGGTGCAATTGGCGCGGGATCGATTGGACTATCTGCCATTATAACAATTATCATTGGAATTAATTTTCTCACTTCACCTCCTGAAGGGCATTCATACACACAGGTGCTCTGGTCCTGGATCGATGTAGGTAATTTTACACCCGCAATCTCTTTCCACCTTGATGCTCTTTCGCTGGTGATGATTTTTGTCATCACATTTGTCGGATTCCTGATCCACCTGTATTCGACCGAATATATGATCAAAGACGAGGGGTATGCCCGGTTCTTTGCCTATATGAATCTCTTCGTCGGCGCAATGCTTGTGTTGGTTCTCGGTGATAACCTCGTGTTATTATTGTTGGGCTGGGAGGGGGTCGGTCTTTGCAGCTACCTGCTAATCGGATTCTGGTACAAAAAACCGGAAAACGGCTATGCGGCCCGCAAAGCATTCGTTGTTACCCGGGTTGGTGATATTGCAATGCTGATCGGTATCTTTTTACTGTTTATGCATACGGGCACGATTCATATTCAACAGATACTCGATATGGCACCGCGTATCTGGGTTGAAGGAGCCACGATACCGGTTGCAGCTTCTTTATTACTTTTAGGCGGAGCACTTGGGAAATCGGCACAGGTTCCGCTTCAGGTCTGGTTACCCGATGCTATGGCAGGACCCACACCGACGAGCGCACTTATCCATGCTGCTACGATGGTTACCGCCGGTGTTTATCTGATTGCGCGAACACACGTCATTTTTGAACTTGCTCCTGCGGTAATGACCATCGTTGCGGTCATTGGTCTTGTAACTGCATTAATAGCAGGTTTCACTGCACTTACTCAAACCGATATCAAACGTGTACTTGCATACTCAACGATAAGTCAAATTGGCTATATGTTTCTTGCTCTCGGTGTCGGGGCATTTGCAGCCGGAATGTTTCATTTTATGACGCATGCATTTTTCAAGGCGCTCCTCTTTCTTGGTGCCGGTGCAATTATTCATGCGTTGCACGAAGAACAAAATATGTTTCGCATGGGAGGAATCCGAAAAGATATGCCGGTTACCTTTTGGACATTCCTCATCGGATGTGCTTCGCTTGCTGCTATTCCATTGGTTACATCCGGTTTTTACAGCAAGGAACTCATCCTCTGGAAATCCTTCTCCTCGCAACTGGGCAGTGTCTGGTTTTATATTTTTGGTGCCCTCGGAGCATTTATAACCGCGGTATATACATTCAGGATGGTCTTTCTCGTGTTTTATGGCGAAAAGAAAACCGAAATATCACATCTCCCGGGAACGCGTATTTTGTTGACATTAGTCGTCCTTGCATTTTTCTCAACGGTAGCCGGATTTATAGAATTACCGCACACAATGGGAGATTTTACTTTATTCTCGAATTTTATGGCCTCGGTATTACCTTCAGTACCGGTATTAGAGTATTCACTCGGTACGGAATTCTTGTTACAACTCATAGCAACATTGCTGGTCGCAGTTGGAATTTATATAGCATACGTTTTATATGTAAAAAATCCGGAAGCGGTCAACAACCTAACCGCATCACCTGCCGGACAAGGCGTTTATACATTCTGGTCTATCGGCTGGGGATTTGATTGGTTATATGATAAAGTATTTGTTCAACCGGTAATATTTATATCACGCATTAATAAACAGGATTTCATTGATTCAATCTATCACGGCATAGCTTTTGCCACCGAAGTTTTGCACCGGCTGTTTACAAAAACACAAACAGGTAAAGTACGCTGGTATGCTATGGTGCTTGTTGCCGGCGCAATAATAGTTATTACTCTCGCGGTGTTATTATGACGTTACTATGGTTATTACTACTTCCGATAGTCGGCGGACTGCTTGCCTGGGTAAGCGGTAAAACCGGTACGCAACTGCCGAGATGGATATCGGTTCTTGCACTTGCACTTGTGTTCGGATTGACATTGCAGGTTTGGTTCCAGTATTATTCCGAAATAGATATTTTTACAGAACAGGCCTGGCTTATCGAATTCGAGCGGGACTGGATTCCGCAACTCGGAATAAGTTTTTACCTCGCCCTCGATGGATTAAGTTTACTGCTTATTGCTTTAACCGCTTTTTTAGGATTAATATCAGTTGTTGTATCCTGGAAAGAGATCCAGTACCGGGTCGGTTTCTTTCATTTCAATTTATTGTGGATACTTGCCGGGATTATCGGGGTGTTCATTGCTCTCGATCTCTTCCTGTTTTTCTTTTTCTGGGAGATGATGCTTATCCCGATGTATTTTCTCATAATAATATGGGGTCACGAGGATAAACGATATGCGGCAATAAAGTTTTTCCTCTTCACACAGGCATCAGGATTGATGATGCTTGTGGCTATTCTTGCGCTGTACTTTGTGCACGGCAATGCCACCGGTGTTTACACTTTTAACTATAATGACCTGCTCGGTACCGATATATCAGCATCGGTTGCTATGTGGATAATGCTCGGATTCTTCATTGCTTTTGGTGTGAAGCTACCTGCGGTGCCGGTACATACGTGGTTGCCCGATGCACATACGCAGGCACCCACGGCAGGAAGCGTTGTGCTTGCCGGACTTCTTCTGAAAACCGGAGCATACGGTTTGATCAGGTTTGTAGTTCCGCTCTTCCCGGAAGCAGCCACACAGTTTGCTTTTATTGCGATGATACTTGGGGTGGTGAGCATTCTATATGGTGCGAAGCTGGCATTCGCACAGACCGATTTCAAGCGGCTTGTTGCATATACAAGCGTTAGTCATATGGGGTTCGTGTTATTGGGAATATTTGCCTGGAACGATCTTGCATTGCAGGGGGCAGTTGTAGTTATCATTGCTCACGGATTAAGTACAGGCGCATTGTTTATCCTTGCGGGAGGTATACAGGAACGCATCCACACAAGGGATATGGACCGGATGGGTGGTATGTGGTCGACGGTTCCGCGGATGGGAACGGTTGCGATGTTCTTTGCAATGGCATCACTCGGGTTGCCGGGCCTGGGTAACTTTGTGGGCGAATTTCTTGTGCTCATCGGTACCTTTATGGAAAATATACTTTTAACAGTAATCGCTGCCGTGGGTATAGTTGCTGCAACCATCTATTCGATATGGATTATCCAGCGGATTTTCCATGGCGAACCGCGTGAAACGTGGGAAATGCCCGACCTCAATATCAGGGAAATGGTTGTTATGGTTGCAATGATGCTTGCATTATTATGGATCGGGTTATATCCGAAACCGATTCTGAATACAGCAAAACCGGCGCTCGACATCCTCCAGCGGGGTGTTGAAGAAGTACGAATGGTGGAACAAACGCCTGTACCGGATCCCCGCAATGAAATGCAGATTTTTATGTCAATCAATCAATTACATAAAAGCGACCATTAACGGATAACGAATAACAAATAACTCTTTTCTGCCTTTTACGATTTTGGATATATGAAGTAATCCAAACAAGGAGTTTTAATTTGTCAACAACAGATCTAACAGCATTATTACCATTTATCATTCTTGCAGCTACAACGCTGATCGTTGTGTTGGTGATATCGTTTTATCGTAATCATTTCATTACAGCGTTGCTTACGGTTATCGGTCATGCTGCTGCTATTGCTGTACTTCCATCGTTGAGTACTATAACACCCCGCCAGGTAACCCCGTTAATGATAATCGACGATTACTCATTATTTTATATCGGTTTGCTTACCGCTGCAAGTTTAATTGTAAGTGTGTTGATGTATTCATATCTCCAGCGGCGTGAGGCCCAACGTGAAGAATTCTATGCACTGCTGCTAATTGCTACCATTGGATCTTCTGCATTGGTAACGAGTAGTCATTTCATAACGCTTTTCATCGGCCTTGAAGTGCTGACCGTATCGCTATACGGGATGATAGCATATTTGTTCACATACGATCGTCCGCTTGAAGCGGGTATCAAATATCTTATTCTGGCGGCTGCATCCTCGGCATTTTTGTTGTTCGGTATGGCGTTGATTTTTGCTGAAACCGGTACAATGCTGTTTGCAGAACTTGCAGAGAAACTTGCCGCAGACGATGATCTTCGAACGGTGTTTATTCTTACCGGCACCGGTATGATGGTAGTCGGTATCGGCTTTAAACTGGCAGTGGTACCGTTCCACATGTGGACCCCCGATATTTACGAAGCGGCACCCGCTCCGGTAACAGCGTATCTCGCAACGGTGTCGAAAGGTGGTATGTTTGCTATCCTGCTCCGGTATTTTATTGAATTGAATGTCTATGCATACGAAACAATCTTCTTTGTTTTTACTGTCATTGCCATACTGTCAATGTTCACCGGTAACATTCTTGCGTTGTTACAAAATAATGTGAAACGAATACTTGCCTATTCCTCCATAGCACATCTCGGATATATTTTAGTTGCATTTCTTGCCGGTGGTGCACTTGCCGCTGAAGCGGTGACGTTTTATCTCGTGGCATATTTTATCACTTCACTCGGGGCTTTTGGCATTGTCGGGCTGCTTATTCATAACGAGAGGGAACCGGAAGATGTACAGGATTACCGCGGACTGTATGTACATCGTCCATGGTTGTCGGCGGTATTCACCGCGATGATGCTCTCACTTGCGGGTATTCCGTTAACAGCCGGATTTATCGGGAAGTTTTATGTGCTTACAGCTGGCGTCGGTGCTGCACTCTGGATACTTGTAATCGTACTGGTTGTCAATAGCGCGATCGGATTGTATTACTACCTCCGTATAGTTATTACAATGTATTCTGAACCTGAAGAAACCGCTGCAGCTTCAGGTTCCCTATCTCAATCATTGTCGGTTGCCGGAGGAGTGGTACTTGCCTTCCTTATGATTATACTCATCTGGCTGGGTGTATATCCCGAGCCACTCATTGCAATTATCCAGGATATTGCCGGTCGATTTGGTAGCTAAATTGAATTTTTTTAATTAGTTACGTGTTATATTATTATATACAATTTCCGTAATTAATTATTTTCGTCATGAATATCTACCGGGAATTTCACGGTCCGAATGCCGGTTATATCCTTGAGTTATACGAGCGGTATAAAAAGGATCCCGATTCGGTAGCTCCGGACGTGAAAGAATTTTTCAGTCAATGGAAACCACAAGTCGACGGATACGAAGAAGCAACTGCAGTCCCGCTTCAAAAAACTGTTGCCGTTGTTAATCTTGCCCAGTCGATTCGCAAGTACGGGCATCTTGCCGCACAGCTTGATCCGCTCGGTTCAAAGCCTCCCGGCGATGCATCGCTTGTGCTGGATACGTATAACCTTACAACTGATGATTTACGCCAACTACCTGCACATCTTGTTGGCGGCCCCGCTTCGGAAAAAGCATCGAATGCTTATGAAGCGATAAAGAATTTACGGGAAATATATTCATCGACCACCGGATATGATTACGAGCATATTCATTCACCGGAAGAACGTCAGTGGCTCCGTGAATCTTCTGAGTCCAGGAACTTTCATCCCGGGGTCATGCCGTATTCACCTAAAGAAGTGTTACAGCGCCTGACACGGGTTGAGGTGTTTGAGCAATTCTTTCACAAAATGTTTCCGGGTAAAACACGTTTTTCGATAGAGGGGCTCGATGTCCTTGTCCCTATGCTCGATTTTATAATCAAACTATCCGGCGGTGTTAAGATGCGGAACATTCTTATCGGTATGGCGCACCGCGGACGGTTAAATGTTCTTGCTCACGTTTTAAAGAAACCATATTCTCAAATACTTGCCGAATTTAAAGATCCGGTTCGGTTGCAGTCGATTCGATATGATCTCGGCTGGACCGGCGATGTGAAGTACCATAAAGGTGCATATACTGCCGTTGAGAACGGTGAGGTGAGCGATGCTGTGGTTACTCTTGCACCGAATCCAAGTCACCTTGAACACGTCAATCCGGTCGTTGAAGGAATGGCGCGTGCAGTAGGAACACGGGTTGATAAATCCGGGGCACCCGAATTTGATTACAGCATCACATTACCGCTGCTGATACACGGTGACGCCTCGTTCCCGGCTCAGGGGGTTGTTGCGGAAACGCTGAACTTTTCACGTTTGCCCGGCTATAGAACAGGCGGAACGATTCATATTATTGCGAACAACCAGCTCGGGTATACCACGACTCCCGATGCGGGACGCAGTACAATGTACTCATCCGATCTTGCAAAGGGATTCGAAGTGCCGGTTATTCATGTCAATGCCGACGATGTTGAGGCATGTATAGAAGCCGCCCGGATGGCATTTGCCTATCGTCATACATTTCATAAAGATATTGTGCTTGATGTTATCGGGTACCGGCGATACGGTCATAACGAAGGTGATGAGCCGTCGTTTACCCAACCAACGTTGTATCAGACGATTAAAAAACATCCATCGGTCAGAAAACAGTATGCCGGTATGTTATCGCAACGGGAAGTAATCCTAAAGGATGAAGCCGATATACTGGTGAACAAGTATATGGAAGAGTTACAGAACGTATATGACTCCATAAAACCCGAAGAAATGGAGATTGATGAAATACCCGAACCCGCGCCACCCGGAGCGGCACGAAAAATGAAAACCAGTGTGCCACTAGCACGATTGCAAAAGTTGAACGAAGAATTAAAAACGTTTCCTGAAGATTTCAAGGTAAACAGAAAACTGAAAAAATCCATTGATAAACGGTTGCACATTCTCGATAACAAAGATGATTATTCCGTCGATTGGTCGACTGCTGAAGAGCTCGCATTTGCAAGTATACTTGAAGATGGTATTGCGATCCGGTTAACCGGGGAAGATACAGAGCGGGGTACATTCAGCCAACGTCACTCGGTATTTCACGATATCAACACATCGGAACCATATATACCCCTGCAACATCTTTCGACCGCAAAATCGGCTTTTGAAGTTCGTAACAGCCCGCTTTCCGAAAATGCTGCGGTTGGATTTGAGTACGGTTATAATATTCAGGCGCCTGAACGATTGGTTGTGTGGGAAGCGCAATACGGAGATTTTATCAATGCAGCCCAGGTGATGGTAGATGAGTTTATTACCTCTGCCCGGGAAAAGTGGGGACAGACACCATCAATGGTATTGTTGTTGCCGCACGGGCTCGAAGGTCAGGGGCCGGATCATTCTAGCGGACTGCCAGAGCGGTTTCTCCAACTTGCAGCTAATATTAATATTCGTGTTGCAAATTGTACAACTGCCGCACAATATTTTCATTTACTTCGCCGTCAGGCATTATTGCTAAAAACCGATCCGCTGCCGCTTGTTATAATGACACCAAAGAGTCTGCTTCGAAATCCGCTTATTATGTCGAAGCCATCTGAACTTTCGGAAGGTTCGTGGAAGCCGGTTATTGATGATGAGGATGCAGATAAGAACAAGGTTGAAGAGGTGCTGCTATGCAGCGGTAAAATTTACATTGATTTGATCTCTCACGAAGAACGTAAAAGAAATAAAAAGGTCGCTATTGTGCGGGTGGAACAATTATACCGGTTTCCTGAAAATGAAATTTGTAGTATATTAAATAATTATTCCAATCTGCAGCGTGTAATCTGGATACAGGAAGAACCGCAGAACCAGGGAGTATGGCGGTATGCACGACCGAAGCTGATCGATGTATGCAGGGGAGCGTGGGATCTTCACTACCTTGGCCGTCCGGAAAGTTCAAGTGCCGGTGAAGGATCGCTTGCGTGGTTTACTGTAAACCAGAAAGCCCTGATAGAACACGCATATAAATTTAAAAAGGAGATTCCGGAGAATGTGTGGTTGGTGAAACATTAATTAAACGAACAATACTATGGCATACGAAATTAAAGTACCCGAACTCGGCGAGTCTATTGTCGAAGCAACCGTCGGCAACTGGTTAAAAAAAGAAGGCGATACGGTAAACGTCGGCGAGACGATTGTCGAACTGGAAACCGATAAGGTCGACGTCGATGTCGCTGCCGAAAAAGCCGGCGTCATTGAAAGCATACAAAAACAAGAAGGGGAGGATGTAAAGATCGGTGATGTACTCGGCACCATAGATGAAACTGCCGAAGATGGGAAAAATACTTCTCAGGATGAGCCGGCAGAAGAAGAGGAGGGTAAATCAGAAAAAGAACCTGCAAAAGAAGAAGCAGAGGGAGAAGAGAAGAAAGAAGAACCGAAGAAGGAGGAGAAGAAGGAAAAGACAGACGGAGGAGAACGGGTTACGCCGCTTGCAGCGAAATTGATTAAAGAATATGACGTCGATGTAGATAACGTCGAAGGTACCGGAGCGGGCGGACGAATAACAAAGAGCGATATAGAAAACTATCTGAAAACTAAAGATGGTGAAAAAGCGGAAGAAACCAAAGAACCTGAGAAACCATCCGAAACTCGTCCGTCAGATGAACGTGGTGAAGAGCGTAAGCGAATGTCGCGCCGGCGGCAAACAATCGCAAAACGTTTGGTCGAAGCACAGCATAATGCGGCTATGCTTACGACTTTTAACGAAATAGATATGTCACGGGTGATGGAAATCCGGAACGAGAGGAAAGATGCTTTTGAAAAACGTCATGGTATCAAACTCGGATTTATGTCGTTTTTTGTGAAAGCGGCAATCGGTGCATTAAAAGAATTTCCCGAGATAAATGCCGAGATTCAGAACAATGAGATCGTATACAAACAGTATTACGACATCGGTATTGCCGTGGGTGCTGAGGAAGGACTCGTCGTACCGGTTTTGCGCGATGCCGATCGTATGTCGTTTGCAGACATTGAGAAAAAAATACGAGAGCTTGCACAAAAGGCCGATGATGGAAAACTTACACTCGATGAATTACAAGGTGGAACATTTTCTATTACGAATGGGGGTGTGTACGGTTCGCTGTTAAGTACGCCGATATTAAATCCGCCGCAAGTTGGGATACTTGGTTTACACAAGATTGAAGAACGGCCGATTAGCAGTAACGGTGAAATAGTGATTCGACCGATGATGTATGTTGCCTTAAGTTATGATCACAGAATAGTCGATGGTAAGGATTCTGTTCAGTTTCTTGTAAGAATCAAAGAATTCATTGAAGATCCCGCAGCAATGTTGTTAGAGCTGTGAAATGTTAAACCAATAATAAGGAGTAGTATTATGCCGACAAGAAATGCGCACGCTGTTTGGGAAGGCGAACTGAAGGGTGGAAAAGGAACGATGAAACTTGGATCAGGTGCATATGAAGGTGCCTATTCATTTGCATCACGATTTGAGGAAGGAACCGGAACAAATCCTGAGGAATTGATCGGAGCAGCACACGCCGGTTGTTTCTCAATGGCGTTTTCAGGAGGATTAGGCAAAGCAGGTTTTAATCCAAAACGCGTCAGTACTGATGCGAACGTGCATCTCGAAAAGGTGGGCGAAGGATTCTCTATAACGAAAGTTGTACTCAATATGGAAGCCGAAGTGCCCGATATTGATGAAAACCAATTCAATGAAATCGCTGAAGGAGCAAAGAAAAATTGCCCGGTTTCCAGGGCACTTGGTGGCGTGGATATAGAACTAAATGCTAAACTGGTGAAGTAATACTATTCACTGATTAATAAAATACTATTGTTCCAGTAAGAACACGAATGATCACAATGTCTATATCGTAACGTTGTTTGTGCATCTTCGTGAACTTACTGGTTCAATACTATTATAATAATTTGAAAAGAATACCCTTGTATAAAAAAATCGAACACTACGGACTCATAGGTAATCTCGAAACATGCGCTTTAGTCGGTAATGATGGGTCAATCGACTGGCTGTGTACCCCGCACCTTGAATCACCCAGCGTGTTTGGTGCTATACTGGATAGTGAAAAAGGCGGACGCTTTTGTATTCAACCTGTTGCCGAATATTCCACTTCTCAAAAATATATAGATCGAACCAATGTACTGCAAACGTTTTTCAGCACTGAATCAGGCACAGCTACGCTGACTGATTTTATGACCCCGGTCTATGAAATGACCGAACTGACCGGAAAACCACGCTCATTGTTCAGAAAAATCGAATGTAGTGAAGGCAGTATCGAAATCCAGATGGATTTCACACCGCGCTTTGATTATGCCCGGAACATCCCGATTATTCAAAAGAAAAATGGTGGTGTACTGGCACTGAGCGGAGATCAACAACTTTTCCTTTATTCAAATGGACGGCTTAAGCCGAATATTCAGGAAGTTACCTCCAACAAAAAAATGACAAAGGGTGATTCTTTATGGTTTATAGTATCATATGATACGTTGCACACTTTTTCTCCCGAAGAGTGTGAAGATTTACTGAACAGGACAATCCGGTACTGGCAGCAATGGGCACATACATGCGATATAGATACGTGTGTTTTTAAAGGGCCCTGGCACGATATGGTTGTACGTTCGGGACTTGTGCTTAAATTATTGACTCATCCTGCAACCGGTGCAATTGCTGCGGCACCGACAACATCGCTACCGGAAGAAATCGGTGGTGTCCGAAATTGGGATTACCGTTATTCGTGGATTCGCGATTCATCGTTCACGGCTCAGGCATTATACGATATGGGACATAAGGATGAAGCACTCGAATATTTCCACTGGTTTCATCGTATATGTCAGAGCAAAGAGCACCCGTCGGAAATTCAGATTATGTATGGTTTGCACGGCGATATGGATTTAAAGGAGGAGATACTCGGGCATTTATCGGGTTACAAGGATTCACGTCCGGTCAGGATAGGGAATGGTGCAGCAAAGCAAATACAACTGGATATTTACGGTGAATTAATTGAAGCATTTTTCGAGACCTACCGGTATGAACGGGGAATTCCGGAAGAAGCATGGACAATGATCCGGAGGATCACCGATTATGTGTGCGATATATGGAATACCCCCGACTACGGCATATGGGAAGTTCGATCGGAACCAAAACATTTTACCCATTCAAAATTGATGTGTTGGGTTGCCATCGACCGAGGCTTGCGAATGGCTAAATATTGTGGATTCAGTGCGCCGGTCGATAAATGGCAGAAAACACGGGACGATATACGCAAAGCAATACTGAAACATGGTTTTAATAAAAAACTCAACAGCTTTGTACAGGATTTTGATTCAAAGTATCTTGATGCAACGGCATTATTAATTCCGCTTCTTGAGTTTCTGCCTGTACAGGATCAGCGGGTACAGGGGACCATAGATGCTATCAATAAACATCTATCTCATAATGGCTTGATTTATCGGTATAACGGTGAAGATGGATTGCCCGGTGGTGAAGGAACATTTTTATTGTGTACATTCTGGATGATCGATGTATTGGCTTTATCAGGACGTGTTGAAGAAGCAGAAAAATTATATGAGAATGTCTTGAGCCATATAAGTCCGCTTGGTTTGTTTGCTGAAGAGGTAGACGCCGCTAATAAAATGCATCTTGGAAATTATCCACAGGGTTTCAGCCATATCGGACTCATCAATAGCGCACTATATATCGGAAAGGCTAAGGGGCTCGAGCAGATTGGCCCTGAACCACTGGGTCTGGAATTAGAAGAGATGCCACTTTGATACATATAGATATGAATGTTGTGGTTGTAAAAAGGGAATGAAATTTGTAAAATATTTGTAGTATGTATTGTACAGCGGTGTCTACTTTTATATATATAATTTTTTACTTCATTATATTAAAGGTTGATATAAATAAATGATTATATTGAGTTTACACTTGAAAAGATTTTGGTATAGCATTTGATACCTACATAATGATTGAGTGTTATCCGATCAAGGCTTGCTATATCAATTACATTAATACGAACAGGAGTGGGTTATGACGGAAAAATTCAGTGCAAGAGGACATATCGTGTTAAAATACTTTCTGTCGGCGTTACTATTGACAATGCTATTCTCTGCAGATGCTTATTCGCAGTACTTCGGTCGTAATAAAGTACAGTATGATCAATTTGACTTTAAGTATATCCAAACGGAAAACTTTGATATATACTATTATGATGAAAAAGAAGAAGTGATTATGGATATCGGCCGCATGGCGGAGCGGTGGTATCACCGGCTGTCTCTATTGTTCGACCATGAATTTGAAGAACGAAAACCCATTATCTTTTATGCCGACGATGCAGATTTTCAGCAAACGAATGTCATACGGAGCTTTATCGGTGAGGGGGTCGGTGGTGTTACCGAAGGACTAAAAAATCGAATAGTTATGCCGGTAGCAGGCAATTATGCAGATACCGATCACGTCCTCGGTCATGAGATCGTGCACGTTTTTCAATACGATATTGCACAACGTGCTACCGGACGGTTCAATATACAAAATATACCTTTGTGGTTTATTGAAGGTATGGCTGAATATCTTACGCTCGGACACGATGATGCTTTTACCGCTATGTGGCTTCGTGATGTACTTGCCAGAGATAAATTTCCGACGGTTCGGGCTATGACCCGTGATCCGGGCCTTTATTTCCCATATCGTTATGGGCATGCTTTCTGGGCGTTCGTTGGCGGCACGTACGGTGATCACGTGATTCCTGAGCTATATCGAAAGGTCGGCAATATGGGCGTAGAACCGGCCATTAAAATGGTGCTCGGTGTTCCGGCAGATTCTTTATCCATACAATGGAAAGAAAAAACAAAAGAAGAATATGCTCGATTTCTTGAGGATCGGGTTGAACCCCGGGATGCAGGTGAGCGTATTCTTGCCCGTGATATAGATGGTGGTGATATAAATATCGGTCCTGCCATCAGTCCTGATGGAAATTATGTAGCATTTTTATCGGAACGTGAATTATTCGGGATAGATCTTTTCCTTGCAGATGCCCATACCGGTGAAGTAATACGAAAACTTGTCAGTGCTGATTCAGATTCACATTTTGATGCTTTGCGATTTATAAATTCCGCAGGTGCCTGGTCACCCGACGGGGAAAAACTTGCCTTTATTGTGTTTCAACAAGGCGAAAACAGGATTGCCCTGCTTGATCTGGAATCACGTAGAATTACAAGTCGAATAAAGGTGGATGGAGCAGGAACCATATCAAATCTTTCCTGGTCACCGGACGGTTCCACTATTGCCTTCGCAGGTATGAAGGGCGGAACGAGTAATCTTTATACGCTTGATCTTGATTCGAAAGAGGTTACCAAGCTGACCGATGACCGGTATGCTGTTATGCATCCGGTCTGGTCGCCGGATGGTTCCAGGATCGCATTCGTAACTGATCGAACTGAACGAACGGATTTTGATAAATTAACATACGATAAAAAACAGATAGCATTATATAATGTGGAGAATGGTTCTATTGAACTGCAATCGATTTTCCGGAGTACAACACACACCAATCCTCAATTTAGTCCGGATGGTACAGAATTGTATTTTGTTGCAAACCCCGATGGTTTCAGTAATATCTATCGACAAAATCTCGAAACCGGAGAGATAGAGCAAGTTACAAATATCTTAACCGGTATATCGGGAATTACGGAACTCTCACCTTCGTTAACAATAGCCAGAGAGACCGGAAGAATGATGTTTGCCGTTTTTGAGGCTGGTTTATATTCTGTATATGCACTTGATATCGATGAAATAGAAACAAAACCGGTTGATCTGCCGGCAACCTATGAAATGTATGCCGGGATATTACCGCCGGCAGAAGCCCATGAACAGACTATAGTTAATCGGTATCTAGCCGACATTGAGGGTGGTTTGATTACGGACCGTGAATTTCCATCTTCAAGATACAGTCCGCGATTAGAGCTTGATTTTATCGGATCGACCGGTATCGGTGTCGCGGTATCTCCGTTCGGTACAGGTATTGTAGGGGGAGCGAGTCTCTTTTGGAGCGATATGCTTGGTGATCATAATTTAGTAACGGCTGTGGAGGCAATGGGTACCTGGAGGGATATCGGTGGTGTTATTGGTTATAGCAATCTGTCGAGAAGAACGAATTGGAGTGCATCCATCAGCAGGATACCTATTCCGTTCGGGTATACATATTTTTCAGATGCCGAAGATGCCGATTTTATATTGCATCGACGACTCGAACGAATATACTACAACACGATCTCGGCTACTGCCCATCATCCTTTATCTATGACACGGCGATTTGAAGTTGGCGGGGGCTATACGCGCATCGGCTTTCACGTAGAAGAAGATCAATTCAGATACGTCGGTGGTATACCGGTAAGTGCTGAAAGGGTTACGCTCGATTCTCCACCGGGCCTTGATCTCTTTGAGGCCTCCGTTGCATATGTAGGGGATAATTCGTTTTTCGGATTTACATCGCCGGTGCGGGGTCAGAGATTCCGTTTTCAGGTTGGTGGTACTGCCGGATCGTTGCAATTCTATAATTTGCGTGCCGATTTCAGAAGATATGAGATGCCGTTCCGTCCACTGACGCTTGCATTTCGTGCAATGCATTATGGCCGGTATGGACCGGATTCGGAGAGTGAACGATTGCGCCAAATATTTCTCGGACAATCGTATTATATTCGCGGATATAATATAAATTCACTGACGGTAGATGAATTTAATTCAATGGGACACAAACTCATAGGCAGCAGGATTGGTGTGATCAATTTTGAGGCAAGAGTACCGTTGTTCGGTGTTGACCGCTTCGGTTTGATCAATTTTCCTTTCCTGCCCACAGAACTATCGCTATTTGTTGATGGCGGCATAGCGTGGGCAAGCGATAGGAGTCCTGAATTCGATTTTGCCCGACAGTCAGAAAGTCAAATACCTGTCTTCAGTACAGGTGTAAGTACGCGGGTGAACTTATTGGGAGCATTTATTATGGAAATTTATTATGCGTATCCGTTTCAGCGTCCCGATAGGGGAGCACATTTCGGCTTCCAAATTTTTCCAGGCTGGTAAAAAAAGGAACATAAAAACATGAATCAAAAACCACAAAATTCACAACAACAGAAAGACGGACAACAACAGAGAAAGGATGTACCTCCTCCGGGACCATCTGCGATTCGTTATTTAATATGGTTTTTCCTGCTGATTATGGTAATGCTGTATTTCAGCCGGACCTTTATAATGCCGGAACAAATTACCATTTCATATACTGAATTTAAAGAACAGGTTCGTGCAGAAAATGTTGCAGAAGTAACTTTTCGCGGTGACCGGATACGGGGAGAATTCCGGAGTGAGTATACACCACCCGATGCCGATGATGATGCAGCGTTTGAACAATTTGAAACGGTGTTGCCGGCGTTTGATGATCCTTATCTGGTGGATTTACTTGAGGATAATAACGTAAAGGTTTATGCTGAAAGGGAATCCAACCCCTGGTTAACGTATTTTCTATTATTGTCGTTGCCGTGGATCTTGATAATTGCATATTTTATTTACCTGCGGCGGCAAATGCAGCAAGGCGGCGGTATGATGGGTGGGGGACTGTTCAATGTCGGTAAATCGAAAGCCAAACGGTATAATCGTGAAGATTCAAGTATCACCTATGCCGATGTTGCAGGAGTTGAAAACGCAAAGAAGGATCTCCAGGAGATAGTGGAATATTTAAAAGACCCGGAAAAATTCAAAGAGTTGGGTGCAAAAATACCCAAAGGTGTTCTGCTAACGGGTCCTCCCGGAACGGGTAAAACGCTTCTTGCAAAGGCAACAGCCGGTGAGGCAGGCGTGGCATTTTACAGTATCAGTGGATCGGAATTTATCGAGATGTTTGTCGGTGTGGGAGCATCCCGTGTGCGGGATACTTTCCAGAATGCCAAGAACGAAGCTCCGGCTATTATCTTTATCGACGAGATTGATTCTATCGGTCGGGCACGTGGTACGGGACTTGGCGGCGGACACGATGAGCGCGAACAAACACTCAATCAGGTTTTAGCCGAGATGGACGGATTTGATGCCCGCGAATCCGTGATTGTAATGGCCGCAACGAACCGTCCGGATGTACTCGATCCGGCGTTGACACGGCCGGGCAGGTTTGACAGGCAAATCACCCTCGATCTTCCGCACAAAGAAGCACGTGAGCAGATATTAAAAATTCACACACGGAAAGTACCGCTTGAAGAAGATGTAGATCTTTCAGCGGTTGCCGGACAAACGGTCGGATTTGCCGGCGCCAACCTCGAAAATCTTGTAAATGAAGCAGCGCTTCTTGCAGGCAGGAGAAAGAAGAAAAAAGTAAGTATGGATGAGTTCAGCGATGCACGGGATAAGATTCTTTTGGGTGCAGAACGTGAGGATATGATTACCGATGAGGAACGAAATATAGTGGCATATCACGAGGCGGGGCACGCACTGGTTGCAAAACTACTTCCGGGAACCGATCCAGTACAGAAGGTAACTATTATTCCACGCGGAAGAGCGCTCGGAGTAACAGAACAGGTACCCGAAAGAGACCGGTATAATTACAATAAAGAGTATGTACTAAACCGGATCGCAATTATGCTTGGCGGAAGAGCGGCTGAACGAATTATTTTTAATGATGTGACAAGCGGTGCAGCAAACGACTTGAAACAGGTTACCAGTATAGCAAGAAAGATGGTAACCCAGTGGGGAATGAGTGAGAAAATCGGTCCTGTTTCATATAAAGTTGGAGAAGAGCATCAATTCCTCGGTAAAGAAATGGCTCAACCGAAGGATTTCAGCGAATATACCGCAAAATTAATTGATGATGAGATCAAGCGTATCGTCAGTGAAATGGAAGATAAAGCCCGTAAATTGCTGGAAGAAAATCGTAATAAGCTCGATGCACTGGCGCATGCCCTGCTTGTGCATGAATCAATAACGGCAGATGAGATCAACCGGCTGATCGGCCAGAAGACAAATAATGAGCCGGAGAAGGAAGCAGATGAAGAAAAGGAGAAAGAAGGGGANAATTAACAATATTGCTTTTCATCATATGATTTATTAATTTTACTGTTTAAACTCCAGGCTACATTAAGCACTATGCGGGGCGTGGCTTCCCGACAAAAAACGTCGGAACAAGCAGCCCTACACACGGGGCGTGGCTCAGTCCGGTTAGAGCGCACGGTTCGGGACCGTGAGGTCGGCGGTTCAAATCCGCCCGCCCCGACTTGCATACTTTTCTATTTCACAGAAAAACCTCCCGGAAATTTTAAAAAAATAAATAACAGCGAAGCGGATTCACTGCAAGTAAATCCGCCCGCCCCGACTTGCATACTTTTCATCGAAATTTCAAAAAATCATTTTGCCCTAGGTTATTCTGCCATTATTTACGATTTCTAAAATAAGCCAATAATTTGCTATTCTGGCCAGAAATCCCTACCTTATAGTAATAATAATTCTTCGCTACTCCTCAAAATTGCCATGGTACTTTATAAATCCTACATACCATGGGGATATTCGCTAAACAGATAATACGTGTAATTAATCTACCAAATATTATGTTATTTAAATTCAGACAGATGAGATTGTTTCCTCCATGTTCGATCCTGCCATAGTGTAAGCACCTGTCTGTTTTTTTTGGTTATTAAATTATTCACATATAAATAATACTATGGAACTATGTCATAATGCCAGAGAGGCAGCAAGAAATATTGCGGTTGCTTCTGCTGATGTTAAAAATAAAGTAATTTTAAAAATTGCTAATCGCATGCATAAAGAGCGGGAGAAGATCAAATCCGCAAATGATCGGGATCTTGAGCAGGCCAGCCAAAGCGGTCTGGACCGTGTGCTTGTAGAGCGGCTCCGTTTTGATGATGCAAAAATCGACGGGAGGATTCGCTCGTTGCGAACAATTGCCGGATTACCCGATCCGGTGGGGCAATATGACGAGTTTGTGCGCCGGCCCAACGGGCTTCGTGTCGGAAGAATGCGTGTACCTCTTGGTGTGATACTTATGATCTATGAGGCACGTCCGCACGTCACTGTTAATGCCGCGGCATTTTGTATAAAATCAGGTAATGCTATCATTCTCAAAGGCGGTTCTGAAGTCCTCGAAACAAACAAAGTGCTCGGAGATATAATAACCGGTGCTTTGAAGGAATTTAATCTGCCGGTTACTACGGTGCAGGTAGTCTCTACCTCGGATCGATCCGTTGTACAGGAATTATTACAACAAGACGAATTCATTGACCTCGTGATACCACGGGGCGGTGAAAAATTGATTCAATATGTCAATGATACTTCTCGTATTCCCGTAATTAAACACTATAAAGGCGTGTGCCATTGTTATGTGGAGGATTCTGCAAATCTTAATACTGCACTCGATATTGTCATTGACAGTAAAATGCTGATGCCTGAAGTATGCAATGCCCTTGAAACGCTTCTCGTGCAGCGGACTGCTGCACAGGAATTTTTACCATTATTAAAAAAGACGGCAGATGAGGTTAACCTGAAAATCCGTGGATGCGGAGATACCCGTGCAATTATCGACGCCGATGAAGCGACCGAAGAAGATTGGTCAACGGAATATCTGGATGCGATCCTATCGGTAAAGGTAGTGGAAAACGTTGAAGATGCAATTCACCATATCGAAACATACGGCAGCGGCCATACGGATACCATTGTAACAGAGAACATACAAAATGCAGAACGGTTTGTCAATGCCGTTGATTCAAGCGTTGTACTTGTGAATGCGTCGACTATGTTTAATGATGGCGAAGAGATTGGGTTGGGTGCCGAGATCGGTATTTCCACTGAAAAATTGCACGCCCGCGGGCCGATGGGATTAAAAGAATTAACCTCATACAAATTTGTAATTCACGGAAAAGGACATTGTAAGAAATCATAACGAAAGTGTGCCAATGAAAGAAATTACCGAATATTATAAAGCAGGTTTTAAAAACGCTGTAAATAAAAGGAAGCATTTTAACGGTCGAAGGATCGGCTCTGAATTGAAATTTCCATTTGTTAAAGAAAATGGTTATGCTGTAGACCGTGACGATGTCGAAACATTGTGGCGGTTTCTTGGAGACCGGGGATGGAATGTGATCACCGATCCGACGACCGGCAATCTTGCCGGTGCGGAAACACCGGGCGAACTCAATGATACTGTGGCACGTGCAGAAACCGGCCACTGTCTCATAGAATTTTCACTGGCCCATACCGGAAATTTACATGACCTGCAGAAGATTTACGACGAGCTCCGGCCGACTCTTGCCGGTTTTTCAGATGAGTCAAAAACGTATTTTCTTGCATTTGGTATGCATCCGCTTGAAAAACCGGGTAAACACCTGCTTGCAAAAAAAAGCAGGAATCTCTTCTGGGATAAAATGTTCGGATCGAATCGCATCGTACCTCCCGACGAAGGGTCCGATGTACATCTGTTTGCGCTGAGTGCCGCACATCAGGTACATATCGATATCGATGAGCATGAATCGGTGGCTGCGGTTAATGTACTCAACGGTTTTGCCGGTGCGCAGATCGCTCTTACAGCGAATTCCAATATATGGCAAAACACGGTGGCAGAACAGGCGCAATGTCTGGGTGAACTATTCTGGGATTGGTGGCTCGGCGATGATCGCGATCGCGCTGGTGTTCCGGAACGGAAGTTCTCATCCCTGGATGATTACGCCGATTGTATTGGCAATTTTTCACCGGTTTTTGTCCGTCGTGGTGAGGAGGTCATCGGGCTTGTCGATTATAAAACTTTTAGTGAGTATTACAATGGTGACGGAACAAAATACGGGGAGTATCCCGATGGTAAAAAAGTAAAACTCGAGCCGCAGCCGGATGATATTTCTCTTCACAATACATTTTTCTGGCATGATGCCAGAGTTTCACGATATTTTACCATTGAGAACCGGTTAAACGATCAACAACCGTATGAGGATATGATTGTTATACCGGCGTTGACGTTAGGATTGATTGAAAATCTTGATGAAGGAACCGAATATTTAGCACAGTTCAATTGGGATACAATCCGTGCAATAAAAGATAATGCGGTGCATTTCGGCCTCGGTGCATCGGTAAACGGTATCTCCGTGGTTGATCAATGTCATAATATGATCGAGATTGCAAAACGAGGACTTGCCAGACGCGGTCTTGGTGAAGAGGAGTATCTTGATGTATTATATGATCGGTTAACGAGGAATGAAAATCCTGCTACAAAGGCGGCCGATCTCTTTAAGTCAAAAGGACTGGAATCGTTTATTCAGGATGTCCGCATTTAAAAAATTATCACGATGATTAGACTCGACCAGGTAATAAAAACATATCCGGGTAATGTAACCGCCGTTGATAACGTGTCGCTTGAGATAAAGAAGGGCGAGACGATAGTATTTGTCGGAACGAGTGGCTGTGGTAAAACGACGACGTTGAAATTGATAAATCGTTTAATCGAATTAACCTCAGGTACTATTACACTTGACGGCAAAGATATTACCTCGATGGATAGTTATTCGCTCAGGCGCACGATTGGCTATGTTATTCAATATGTTGGTTTATTCCCGCATTTTACTATCGGACGCAATGTCGGAGTCGTACCGGAATTGCTCGGGTGGGATAAGGAAAAAACACACGAGCGGACAAACAAGTTACTAACGATGGTGGGACTTGAACCGGATGAATTCGCAACAAGATTTCCAAATGAATTAAGCGGCGGACAACAACAGCGTGTCGGCGTTGCACGTGCTCTTGCAGCCGATCCGGATGTTATTTTAATGGATGAACCATTCGGTGCACTCGATCCGATTACACGGGAAACTTTGCAGGATGAGTTATCACCATTGTGGAATGAACTCGATAAGACTGTGGTTTTTGTCACGCACGATATTTTTGAAGCGGTTAAAGTAGGTGACCGGATTGCGGTTATGGATGCTGGTAAGATTTTACAGGTAGGTAAACCGGCTGAAGTAATAAAAAATCCGGCAAATGATAGGGTTACATCTTTTTTTTCACAACACCGTTTCCAACTTGAATTATTAACGACTCGAATAGATTCAATAATAGAAAAAACCGATGAAAAAATCCCGGAAAACAAAAAAACACCAAAGTTGCATCCGCATGACAGTCTGATCGATGCTATGGATGCGTTGAAGAGATCAGATGATCAGAACGTGCCGGTGTTTGATACAAAAAATAATCTTCAGGGTATAGTAACCCGTGCATCGGTAACCAGAGAAATTTCAAAGCTCATTGAACAGTAATGCAATAAAACGATGGTAGAATTTGTTATTCAAATGTATCCGGAAATACTCGAGCGTACGGTCGAGCATGTATACCTGGTTGCTATCGCCGTAGGTGCAGCGGCATTCATCGCTATACCAACGGGTATTTTGTTAACGCGAAGTGAAAAATTATCCGGGCCTGTCATGGGCGTTGCCAGTGTTATACAAACCATCCCGAGTCTTGCATTACTCGGATTAATGATACCGATATTCGGAATAGGGGTGGGTGCGGCGCTCGTTGCATTATTTTTGTATGCATTGTTACCAATACTACGAAATACATTTACCGGGATAAACGGTGTTGATAAAGCAATTATAGAAGCGGGGCGAGGTATGGGGATGACCGATAAACAATTGCTGGTGAAAGTACAGCTCCCGTTGGCCGTACCGGTCATTATGGCGGGTGTGCGAACATCTACCGTGATCTGTGTAGGGATTGCAACGCTGGTTGGTCTGATAGGTGCCGGCGGATTGGGTATTCCCATATTTCAAGGTATCGCGATGGTTCGTTCAGACTTGATCCTTGCAGGAGCGATTCCCGCAGCTCTGCTGGCATTATTGCTCGATTTTATACTCGGCAAAGCCGAGATCAAATTAACTCCCGGCAGAAAGGGTATGCAGCAATGAAATTACTTATTATAATACTACTGTCCGGAATACTGTTTACCGGGTGCGGTGATATGGGCGATGATACGATTCGTATCGGTTCGAAAAATTTTACCGAGCAGGTTATTATCGGTGAGATCATGGCTATTTTGATCGAGGAGAATACCGATGTTCGGATTGACCGCCGGTTTAACCTTGCAGGTACAATGGTATGTTTCAATTCGCTTCGAACCGGAGCGATAGATATTTATGCCGAGTATACCGGCACGGCACTGGCTGTAATTCTCGATGAGGATCTGCGATCCGATCCGGACGAAGTATATGAATTTGTTGCATCGGAGTATCGTAAACGCTGGGACTTACACTGGCTTGGGCCGTTTGGCTTTAATAATGCCTACACGCTTACAATGCGTGAAAGCCAGGCAGAAGAACTCGGTATCAAAACAGTCAGTGATCTGGTCGAAAAGGCGCACGAGTTGACCGCAGGGTTCGATGCGGAGTTTCTCAATCGAAGTGACGGCTATCCTGGATTACGTGATCACTACGAATTGGAATTTAAAGACCGGCCGCGTCAGATGGATCCCGGTCTCATGTACCAGGCGGCAGCTGAAGGAAGGGTAGATGTAATTTGCGGCTTTGCTACTGACGGCAGAATCCCTGCACTCGATCTTGTAATACTTGAGGATGATCAGGACTTTTTCCCGCCGTACTATGCGGCGCCAGTGGTACATAATTCTGTTATGGAAAACAGACCCGAGGTAATAGAAATCTTAAATACATTACGTGGATTGATTAATGACGAAATGATGCAATATTTAAATTATGAAGTAGACGGAAATGGCCGCCGACCGGCATCGGTCGCGCGTGAGTTTTTAACCGAACAAGGTTTGATTTAGAATAGTATAATTAAGGAGTTTTTATGCCAGATAATGTACAATCTGTATATGGTAAATTCGTAAGCAGTGGATATTATCAAAAGAATTTAGGTGGATTGCGGGGCAAGTATGATAACATACGAAAATACTGGGAAGATGAAATTACGCGGTTTGCGATTCGTCCTTTTCTTCTTGATACAATCCATAACTGTTTGATGAGACTTGAACGTCTTCGTGTGGTCGATCTCGGATGCGGAAGCGGCCAGGGCTATGAATTGTTGACAACAATAAAAAAAGATGAAGTCGGAATTGATGCACACGATCATGATATGCTCGGTCCCGACATGTTCGGCAGCTATCTCGGTCTCGATATCTCACACGATATGGTAAAACAGGCACAGGAGATGTATTCAGCCAATGAAAAAGTTCGGTTTGCACAGGCAGATTTGAACCATGGTCTGGGTAGCGCAAATGAACATCCATCATTTGATCTTTACTACAGTGCCTATGGATCATTATCTCATCTCGATGATGAAAAACTTGAAAACCTGCTTATTGAAATAGCACAACATGCACGGGATGGCAGCCTTGTTGTCGGAGATTGGCTCGGTAAATATTCATATGAATGGCCGTGTCATTGGGGACTTAAACCCGAAGATTCATATCAGAGTTATACAATGTCGTGGATAAAAGATGGTGCCTTGCATGAAGAAGTGGAAAGCTTTCCGATACGATATTGGTCGCGTGATGAACTGCTCAATCTTTTTGAGCGAGCCTCAAAACGTGCAAATGTAAAAATAGAACCGTTACGTTTTCTTGATCGGTCGGTTTTTGTGGGACGCCATATGGATACACAGCAATATAACCAGCATGCACAGCCGATACGTGCGTTTACCAATATGTTGCACGAGGATAATTTGCGTACAAATCTTGAACACCTTCTCATAAATTATGTGCCGGTCGAAGGGTTTGACGAACAAAATAGATACTATGAAAAGTTACAGGTTGCCTGGAATAATATCGTACATTTTTTAATGGAACGCCTTTCTCCGAATGCCGACGAGAATCTTTTACAGCGGTATTCATCGGTCGATGAAAAAGTGTTTTATATTTTAAAAACCCTGGATCGAATCGTGGAGAATGTTCAATGGATTGAATTTGGTGATCCGCGTGCTAACATAATAGAACCTCAACTCGGGTATGCATTGCGTTCCCTTGAACTTGCATTTCAGGAAGGAAAAGGGCACTCACATGGTTTGCTGGGAGTTCTGAAAATTCATAAAGAGTAAATTTTCACGTCATCCGTATGGACACGTTTCTAATTGTCCATACGGATGACCCAACGTATAGTAATTATCCCTCCAAAACTTTTCACTTGATTCTGAAAAAGTGGAAACTCACCCCGAAAAATTATATATTTAAGTACTTGTAAAATTTAATCATACACAAAATGAACGGATTAGTTGCCATAGTCGGCAGACCCAATGTCGGCAAATCTACACTCTTTAATCGCATTGTACAAAGCAGGAAGGTTGTTGTCGATGACCAACCCGGTGTGACGCGTGATCGTATTTACGAAAACGCAGAGTGGGCCGGAAAATCATTTGTGATTGTCGATACCGGGGGATTTGTGCCGGCATCCGGAGATGTATTTGAAAAAGCAATTCGTGATCAGGCCCAGGTTGCGATTCATCAGGCATCGGTAATTCTGTTTATGGTAGATGCAAAGTCAGGGATCACACCGCTCGATATAGAACTTGCAAATATACTACGGAAGTCAAATAAAGAAATATTGTTACTCGTGAACAAGGTCGATGAAGATGTCCACGAATCCGAAGTTTCACAATTTTACTCATTAGGATTAGGTGAGCCGATCTCTCTATCTGCGTTGATGGGAAGGAATATCGGGGACTTACTTGACAGGGTAGTTGAACATATCCCCGAAAACGGGAAGTTGGAAGATGAAACAGAAAGATTACACATTGCGATTATCGGCCGGCCGAATGTCGGAAAATCATCACTCGTCAACGCATTGCTTGGTGCAGAAAGGACGATTGTTACCGATATTCCGGGTACGACAAGGGATTCTATCGACAGCACCCTCAAATATCACGGTGAAGAAATTGTCCTGATCGATACGGCGGGATTACGGAAACGCAGCAAGGTAAAAGAATCGGTTGAATTTTTTAGCACCGTTCGTACTTTCGGCAGCATCGATCGGTGCCATGTTGCCGTCCTGTTGCTCGATGCAGAACAGGGTATATCGCATCAGGATCTTTCAATTATCGGCGAAGCGGTTAAACGAAAAAAAGGAATTATGATAGCTGTCAATAAATGGGATCTTATTGAGAAGAATACTCATACCGCCCGTCAATATGAATTAGCGATACTGAAGGAACTCGGCACAAATTCATTTGTACCGATTTTATTTATATCCGCACTTGAGAAGCAACGAATTATAAAAGTAATCGAGTTAGCAAAAATAATATTCAAAGAACGGGGTAAAAAAATAAAAACATCGGCGTTAAATGAAGTGATCGCACATGCCGTGAAAGAAAATTCTCCCCCCGCTACCCGTGGAAGAGAAATATCGATAAAATATGCCACACAGGTAAGAAGCAATCCGCCTGTGTTCGCCCTTTTTTCTAATTACCCCAAACTTATACCCGATACATATCACCGCTATCTGGAAAAGAAATTAAGAGCCGCCTTCGGTTTCGAAGGTGTTCCGTTAACGCTGGTTTTTAAGAAAAAATAAAAAAATTATGAAACGACAACCACGCATACTCGTCATCGGCGGTCTTGCCGCAGGTCCGAGTGCCGCAAGTAAAGCGAAGCGAATTAATTCCGATGCCGAAGTCATCCTCATTGAACGAACACCCTACATTTCTTACGGCATATGTGAAATACCGTATTACCTTTCAGGGGAGTATCAGGATGATAGAGACCTGGTCGTTTATTCGCCCGACCGTTTGCAACAAAAGAAAGAGGTGACGGTATGGACGCAAACGGAGGTCGAAAGCATCGACCGCAAGAATAGAACCGTGCAGCTAAAAGATCTGAAACAGGGGATCAGAAGGAAGGAAGAATACGATAAGCTCATCATAACAACCGGTTCGACACCGAAAGAGCTTCCGTTTATGAAGCCGGATATGAAAAATGTTTTTACAATAAAAGAACTTGGCCGGGCTTACGAGTTACATACTTTTCTGAATGAGAAAAAACCAAAAAGAGCAGTTATTATCGGCGGCGGGTTTATCGGACTTGAAATGGCAGAGTCGTTTCGGAAGTTAAATATTGACGTTACGGTGTTACATAGTCATACGTACCCATTTTCAAATATTGATAAACAAAGCGGTGAAATTCTTATAAACGCATTGCATGATAACGGTGTACATTATGTACCCAACAGTACTGCAAAAAGTTTTGGATCGAACTCCGAAGGGATGGTAAAGACAGTTGTAACCGATGACGGCACATATGAAGCTGACCTTGTCGTAGTAGCTATCGGTGTCTCCCCGAATAGTACCCTTGCAAAAGATACCGGTGTTGAGATCGGGACTACCGGGGCGATCAAAACAGATGAACGCCAGTTAACAAATGTAGACGCTGTGTATGCTGCCGGTGATTGTTGTGAGGTTAGAAATATTATTACCCGGAGGCCGACGTATATTCCGCTTGCTACCGTAGCAAGCAAAACAGCGTGGACGGCAGGAGAGAACGCAGCAGGCGGCCATGCTGTATTCAAAGGAGCAATCAGAAATATAGCAGTCAGGGTTTTTGAGCATGAAATGACGCGGGTGGGTCTAACACGGCAGGAAGCCGAAGATGCGGGGTATAAAATAATTTCCGAAACAATTCAGGCGCCCTCCAGAATTCCGGGAATGCCGCACAACGCCCGTCTGACGGTAACCTATATGGCAGATAAGGATACGGGTAAATTGATCGGTGCAACGCTCATTGGAAAAGATGGCGCAGCACAGAGGGGGAATGTTCTTGCCGCAATGATCCAAAACGAAAGCACCGTCAACGATGTTGCCTCGCTTGATCTGATGTATGCTCCGCCATTTAGTCCGTTATGGGATCCGATTTTGATAGCAGCGAATCAAACACTGAAAAAACTGTAAGGAATCTATGATCACATTACCCCAATATCCGAACCTGCATCTGGTAGATCATCCGTTGTTAAAGCGGGACCTTTCGATATTACGGAATAAAAAAACCTCGAATGTAGTATTCAGAACGATTCTACACCGTGCAACCCGTATGATGGCATACGAGGTCAGCTCAAATCTGGAGTTAACAGAAACTGAAATTGAGACGCCGCTTGAAAAAACCAAAGGGTATGTTCTGACGGAGGAGATAATTCTCGTCCCGATACTACGGGCAGGGATTGGTATGGTTGATGGTTTCCTGGATTTTCTGCCCGATGCAAAGGTTGGCCACGTCGGTCTGTACCGGAATGAAGAAACCCTCGAGCCTGTGGATTATTACTCAAAGTTTCCGAGCACTATGGACAGCAGTCTGATCTTCCTTCTCGATCCGATGCTTGCAACAGGTGGAAGTGCATCGGCGGCAATTACATTTATCAAGAATAAAGGTGGCAGGCGCATCCGTCTGATAAACCTTTTTGCTGCTCCCGAAGGTGTGCGGAAAGTGTCGGAGGAGCACGACAACGTTCCGATTTTTTCTGCAGTGCTTGACCGGCAGTTAAATGAAAATGGGTATATCTTACCGGGACTTGGTGATGCCGGAGATCGGGTTTTTGGTACAGATTAGTGTAATGCTTGACATTTGTTCAATAACCTGTATATTACATCACAGGTGCTAGATTATTAATGATTTACGGCTCGAAAATTAGAACTTTTACAACAGGTCGTCTGTTTGAAGTAATGAGCAGGTATGGTCAGCAAAACAATAAATAATGCATTACAATGGGCCGGTGTGGTGAATAAACCAGACGGGTTTGAGAACCGTTTTAAAAACCTCCTTGAAATGTGCCGGAAAAACCTTCCGTCGTGTGATGAGGAGTTAATTAAACGGGCTTTTTTATTCGGCCTCGACGCGCATATCAAAGATCTGCGCGAGTCAGGAGAACCATATTTTTATCATGCGATTGAGGTAGCAATGATTCTGGCCCGCGAGATTCCACTCGATGATATCAGTGTTGCAAGTGCGCTGTTACACGATGTTGTTGAGGATACCGAATACGACCTTAAACATATACGTGAAGAGTTTGGTGATACCGTTGCCGATATAGTTGATGGTGCAACCAAGATAAGTGATATCTTCAAGAGTCACGAGATAACCCAGGCAGAAAACTATCGCAAGCTGTTGCTTTCAATGGTCAACGATATACGGGTTATCCTTCTGAAATTTGCAGACCGCTTGCATAATATGCGGACACTCCACCACCTTTCCCCTGAAAAGCAAAAACGCATAGCAAAAGAAACGCTGGATATCTATGCACCATTTGCACACAGATTCGGGCTGGCGAAAATTAAGTGGGAGCTCGAAGACCTTTCGTTTAAATATTTATATCCAGATGAATATGACGTACTTGCAACACAGTTAAAAGAGAAACGGCGTGAGCGCGAGTACTACATAAATAAATTTACACAACCGATCGAAAAGCGGTTACGCGATGATGGATTTACATTTGAAATTATCGGAAGACCGAAACATCTGTGGAGCATCTTTAACAAGATGCGAAGGCGAAACAAATCGCTTGATGAATTATACGATCTCTTTGCAGTACGAATTGTAGTTGATACCGATAATAACAATGATTGTTTTCAGGTGTACGGTATAGTCTCTGAAATTTATATTCCAATACCCGAGCGGTTTAAGAATTATATTTCTGTCCCGAAGAAAAACGGATACCAATCCATTCATACAACCGTGGTCGGCCCTGAGGGGCGAATGGTTGAGGTTCAGATACGAACACGGAATATGCATGAAATAGCCGAGAAAGGTGTTGCTGCACACTGGAAGTATAAAGACCAGGTGACGGTTATTGATTCGGAGATGGAACAGTGGGTAAGCTGGGTGCGCGAGATATTTGAAAATTCATCCGAGTCCGAAGCTCCTGCTCAACAACTTCTTGAAAGTTTTAAGTTAAATCTTTATCAAAATGAGATTTATGTGTTTACCCCTAAGGGTGAGCTTCGCATTTTGCCGAAGGGTTCAACACCGGTAGACTTTGCGTTTGATATTCATACGAAAGTCGGTTTGCACTGTATCGGTGCAAAAGTGAACGGGAGAATTGTGCCGCTCAGCACGGTGCTGCAGAGTGGAGATCAGATAGAAATTATCACGTCAAAAAATCAAACTCCGAACCTTGATTGGGAACAATTTGTCGTAACGCATAAAGCAAAATCGCATATACGGCGCTGGCGAAATGAAGAGGAGAGAAAGGAAATTGCCTACGGCAAAGACCTCTGGCAGAAAAAGATTAAGAAATTAAAACTTCACATCAATGATGATGAACTACTGAAACAAGTGCAGGCATTAAAATATAATAACCTGCAACAGTTTTATCACGATCTGGCAAAGAATCCGGAACTCGTTGATGAGCATGCAGAGTGGATAGTAGACAGGATGAAGCATCCAAAGGGTGTGGAACCACAGGAGTCCGAGGAGCTTCCCGAAAATCTATTTTCCCGGTTTGTGAAATCCGCTCGCGATAAACTTGGCGGTATCTCAATCTACGGCAAAGAAGATAATTTCCTTCACACATATGCAAAATGTTGTAATCCAATTCCGGGGGATGAGATTATCGGATATGTAACAACCGGAAGCGGAATAAAAATACATCGAAAGAATTGTAAAAACGTATCACAACTATATTTACGCAATGAGGATCGAATCGTTGATGCGGAATGGCCAACGACGAACAATCAGAAATTCGTTGTCGGTGTAAAGATCAAAGGAGACGATCGTCCCGGATTAATTACCGATATATCACAATCGATTTTCAACTTAAAACAAACGAATATTCGAAGTGTTAATATCGATTCGAAAGATAAAATTTTCGAAGGTGTTGTAATCCTGGAAGTTGAGGATCTTGATCACCTAAATGCATTGATCGAGAAGGTACGGAAGGTGCGTAATGTCAAATCCGTTCAACGGTTTGAAGAATAGATAGCACTCATAGATCAGGAGCCTGACTGATGCAGAATCTGAAAACAAAAACGTATACAAAAAAAGACGTTGCGAAACGCGTAGCGGAGCTGCGTGGTGAAAAAGTATATATTGCAGAACAATGGACAGATGCAATCTTTGCGGCTTTGCGGGAAACTATGATGCAGGCTGATCCCGAATTGCGTATAGAAATCCGTGATTTCGGGGTGTTTGAAGTGAAAATGACGAAATCGAAACCCAAAGCGCGTAATCCGAGAACAGGAGAAACAATATTTGTACCACCCCGCAGGAAAACACATTTTAAACCGAGTAAGTTGTTGAAGAATTTCTTACAGCAACCTATCGATCATGAGAAATATTCCGAGGATGGAGGGGAAGAAGAGTCGGTCTCCGGCGATCAAGAAAAACTCGATGGAAACGAATCTGCAAGAGATGATAAAGTATTGTGATTGACACCGAAACAAAACGGGTATTGGGAGTAGATTATGGGAGCCGGCGTATCGGGTTAGCGATCAGCGATCAAAGCCGAACGCTGGCAACAGGGTGGAAGACAATTACAAATAATGATACTGTCTATGATACAATTGGCAGTATTGTAGAAGATAAAAATATAAACCTCATTGTGTTCGGATTACCGGTTTCAATTGAAGGAGGTGATTCAAAGAAGGCACAAGAAGTGAAACGATTCGCTGCCGCGCTGGAAAAGGTAGTGAACGTACCTATTGCCTTTCAGGATGAAAGTTTTACTTCCAGAGATGCAATGGAAACAATGGTTGCAATGAACACAACTCGAAAACAGCGGCGTGATAAGGGGAGGATTGATGTAATGGCTGCCGCTCTGATTTTGCAATCATATCTTGATACACAACGACATAAGACTGAATGATAATAACACGGGAGGGTGTTACAGTGAATTACCGGGACATTGATCACCTTATTGATCAAGGTGAAGGAGCACGTACCGAGTTTAAAAGAAAGATTTCATCTCCCAGAAAAATTGCACGTACTATGATATCGTTTGCAAACAGCGGCGGGGGAATTATTCTTTTCGGTGTTGATGACGACGGTACGATCGTCGGGGTCGAAAGTGAAAAAACCGAAGTTGAGTTAATACGTACTGCGGGAATGATATTTGCCGATCCGCCTGTTGTCCCGATCATCGAAATTGTACCGTACCGTGGTAAAGATGTAATCGCGGCTATTATCGAGGAAAGTAAAGATAAACCGCATTACTACACGGATAACGAGAATGGCGAAAATCATCAAGCCGACCGCGTTTATATTCGGGTAAAGGATAAATCGATCATTGCAAGCAATGAAATGGTCAGCATTATGCACGAACAAAACCCCGAATCCGCACCGATGACAATTACAATCGGTACAATCGAACGCAGGTTGTTTGACTATCTGGAACTTAATGACCGGATTACCTTAACCGCATTTATGCAGCTTGTCAATATCTCAGAGAGAAGGGCATCCCGAATATTTGTGAATCTTGTGCGTGCCGGTATATTACAAATTCACACCGATGAACATGAAGAGTATTATACTATGGCCGGATAACCGGTTTATTTGTTGTAGTAGAGCCGTACCAGATCGAATAAGACAATTCCATATGCAACTGCGACGTTAAGTGATTGTTTGGTGCCGTACATCGGAATCTCAATTGCCTGATCGACATATTCAAGGATTGGTTCCGAGATCCCCGTTATTTCATTGCCGACGACGAGACAGGCGGGAAATATGTCGGGGGTGAGTCCATAGTACGGGATACTTTTTGTCGTGTGCTCTAATGCTAAAATGGAAACATTTGATTTTTTGAGTTGTTGTAATATGAGAGTAGGATCTTTGGCATATTCCCATGGAATCGACTCGATGGCCCCGAGAGCGGTTTTCCGGACTTCGTTTTTATCCGGTGTTGGAGTAAAGCCGGTGATATAGATCTTTTCCAGAAATGCACCGTCGGATGACCGGAAAATCGAGCCGACATTATACATGCTGCGGATATTATCGAGCATTGTATAAAGCGGCATTCGCCCGCTTCGGGTGAGCGAGTCGGGCTTCAGGCGGTTTTTGGAAATCTCTGAATGTGAGAGTTTGCGTATTCGGTTCATTATTGTAAATATAATAAAAAAACCGTATATTATAAATCTTTGAAAAATCGCGATTGGATATTGAAAAATTTGATTATAGCGATAGACGGAATAGCAGGATCCGGTAAAAGTACAACGGCACGATTAGTTGCCCGGAAGTTACACTATTTACATATCGATACCGGGGCAATGTACCGTGCCGCTGCGTATGCAGTTCTTCAGAAAAATGTCGATCCGGACGATAAAGAGGCGGTTGAAAAATTGGTCGAAAACTTAAAAATCCGTCTGAAGCAAAATGATGAATTGCAGGTATTGCTCAATGATCAACCGGTTACTCAATTGATCCGGGCACCGGATGTCACTGCAGTTGTGAGTAAAGTAAGTTCCTACGAGGCTGTGCGAATGAAGATGGTCGAGGAGCAGCGGGAGATGGGTAAAAACGGTGGGGTTGTCCTGGAGGGCCGGGATATCGGCACCGTTGTTTTCCCGGATGCAGATGTCAAACTTTTTTTTATCGCGGATCTTGAAGAAAGAGTGCGGCGGCGATGCCATGAGTTGATTGAACAAGGTGAAAAAGTAGATTTCGATACGATGTTAACCGACATTAAGTCGCGTGACCGGCTTGATTCGACACGAAAGGTGAGTCCCTTAAAAAAGGCAGATGATGCAATAACAATCGATACCTCAAATTTAACAATCGAGGAGCAGGTTGAAAAAGTTCTGTCGATAGTTTCGGAAAAACGAGACGGTAAAACAATAGTGAAAGAGTGAGTGATTATGTATAAGGTAACCGTAGATACCAGTTCCGGATTTTGCTGGGGGGTAATTCGAACGATAGATATTGCAGAGCAGGAATTGGAAAATAACGGAAATTTATATTCGCTTGGCGACATTATACATAACCCGAATGAAATAGAACGGCTTGGTGTGCAAGGATTGCAATCTATATCTGTCGAAGACTTAAAAAATATGAAGAATGCACGTGTACTTATACGGGCGCACGGTGAACCTTCATCGACCTATCAGATTGCCCGGGAAAATAATATCGAGATCATTGATGCCACCTGTCCGGTTGTAACTAAAGTACAGGAACGAATCAGAAAATTTTATGATGCCGGATACCAGATTGTTATCTTCGGCAAAAAAGAACACGCAGAAGTGATCGGTCTTGTCGGACAAACAAACGGCGAAGCGATCGTTATCAGGACGATGGGAGAGATCGATACAATAGATTTGAACCGGAAGACGGTACTGTTCTCGCAGACGACAATGGATAAACCCGAATTCCACCGGCTGAAAGTTGTTCTACAGGAAAAGATCGATGAATTGATCGTTGCAAGCATGGAAGATGAAGCGGTCGATTTCCATGCTAAAGATACAATTTGCGGGCAAGTTTCGGGACGAGATAAAAAATTGAAACAGTTTGCTTCGGATAATGATGTGATCGTGTTTGTTGCGGGCAGGAAAAGCTCGAACGGGAAAGTTTTATTCAACATTTGTAAGGATACAAATCCGCGGACCCATTTTGTCGAAAACGAATCTGAAATTAATTTTGATTGGTTCGAGGGAGCAGAAACGGTCGGCATTACCGGTGCTACTTCGACACCGCAATGGCTGATGGAGAGGGTAAAATTTCATATTGAAAACAAAACTATAGAAGTGTAACATAATCCACTAAACCAATAACCACTAAATAAAAAAAGAAAAATATCCTGTAGTTTCGGGATATTGCAGCAGGAGGATTCTTAATGACAGAAGAATCAAAAACAAATTCACTAAACAATTTACACGATACCGAATATACACAGGAGGAGTTTAAAGAACTCGAAAAGATGTATGAAAGTACCTTAAACCGAATCTCCGAAGGTGAGATTATCAAAGGTAAAGTCATACAAATTCGGGAAGATTCCATTGCCGTAGATATTGGATTTAAGTCTGAAGGCCTTATACCCAAAACAGAATTTAGCAGTCCCGAAGAAATAAGCGTCGGCGATGAGGTCGAAGTTGTACTTGAAACGGTTGAAGACCCGGATGGCCAGCTCGTCCTCTCACGCAAACGGGCCGATTATATCCGTGCCTGGGAGCGAGTACTCGAAGCATACGATAAAGGTGAAGTTTTACAGGGCAAATGTGTTCGCCGTATTAAAGGCGGTATTGTTGTCGATTTATATGGAATCGATGCATTTCTGCCCGGTTCACAGATCGATATTCGTCCCGTTCGCGATTTTGACCAGTATATCGGCCAGACAATGGATTTCAAGCTGGTGAAAGTAAACCATCCGTTTGAAAATGTAGTCGTTTCACACAAAGTTCTTATCGAGGAAGAAATATCCGGACAACGAAAAGCAATACTCGAAGGACTTGAAAAAGGCCAGATCCTTGAAGGGCACGTCAAAGCAATTACCGACTTTGGCGTATTTGTCGACCTTGGCGGAGTTGACGGTCTTATTCACATCACCGATCTGTCCTGGGGACGCATTAATCATCCATCAGAGATCGTTAAACTCGACCAAACAATTAACGTCGTAGTTCTCGATTTCGATGACGAGAAAAAACGCATCTCACTCGGTTATAAACAATTGCAGGCACATCCATGGGAGAATATCGAAGAGCGATATCCTGTCGGAACCAAAGTTACCGGCAAGGTCGTTTCACTAACCGATTACGGTGCATTTATTGAGATAGAAAAAGGTATCGAAGGGCTTATTCACATTTCCGAAATGAGCTGGACACAGCATATTAAACATCCTTCACAGGTTGTTTCAATGGGACAGATGGTCGAAGCGGTTATCCTCAATCTCGATGTGGAGGAGAAGAAAATCTCACTCGGTATCAAACAGCTTGAACCGGACCCATGGCAAGACCTGCTGCATAAATATCCGGTCAGTTCACGGCATACAGGAACAGTACGAAACCTCACCAATTTCGGTATCTTTGTTGAACTCGAAGAAGGTGTCGACGGATTAATTCATATATCCGACCTTTCCTGGACGAAGAAAATACGGCATCCGGGCGAGGTAGTGAAAAAAGGCGATCAAATCGAAGTCGTCATACTCAATATTGATGTCGAACAACGCCGCATCTCACTCGGTCACAAACAGATAGAAGATAATCCGTGGGATCGGTTTGAAGAAGAGTACAAAGTCGGGACAGAGACCGAAGGAATCGTTGCCCGGATAATCGATAAAGGATTGATCGTTGAATTACCGCTCGGGGTGGATGCATTTGTTCCGGCATCGCAGCTATCGCAAGAACCCATTAAAAACTTGCAGGCTGCATTTGAACCGGGCAAGAAACTTCCGCTTAAGGTTGTTGAATTCGATAAAGAGAGTAAAAAAATAGTTCTTTCGCTTCTTGAATATCTCAAAGACAAAGAGAAGGAGGAGGTCGAGAAATATACAAAAGACCTTAATATCGACTCGATTACCATTGGTGAACTTTCTGAAGAATCGAAGCCCGAGCAAACTGCCGATGATACGCAGGCAGAACTTGAGGCAAGGTTAGCTGAAGAACCTGCTCAGGAAGAGAAACCGGAAACGAAAGACGAAACTACTTCCGAAGAAACAAAAACGGAGGAACAGCCGGAACAATCCAGCAGCGAGGAGACATCAGAAGATAAAGAATCGCAGAATAGCGAAGAGACTTCATCAGAATCGCAGGATGTTCAGGAGGAGAAGAAGGAGGAGTCGGATAGTGGTGAGCAGGACGACGAGCAGACGAAAAAAGAAGAAGCGGTTAACGAAGAAAATAAACAATCGAACTAAAAATAGAAGCTGTATTTGAACAATGAAGAGTTGTCTGCTCATAACATACTGTTATGCGGAGGCAACTCTTTTTATTATTTATGAAAAAAGCGGTATTTCATACACTCGGCTGCAAATTGAATTACGCCGAAACATCGTCGTTTATGCGGCAGTTTCGGGAACGGGGGTTTACTGTATCCGATACGATAGCACAACCTGCTCAGGTATGTGTTGTGAATACATGTACCGTAACGGAAAAAGCAGACCGTGAATGCCGTCAGATTGTTCGCCGCGCGCGGCGACATTCTCCGGATGCATATGTTATAGTTGTCGGGTGTTATGCACAACTTGATCCGGAGGTAATTGCCTCAATCGAAGGTGTCGATCTGGTACTCGGTTCATCGGAAAAATTTGCTATTTTCGATTATGCAGACAAGGAATTCCGCAAAGAAAAAACACCCCGGATCTACGTCTCGCCGATTGATGAAGCTTCCGGTTTCGGAACGGGATACTCATTCGATGAAGGAAGAAGAACACGTGCATTTTTAAAAGTACAGGATGGATGCGATTATTCCTGTTCATTCTGTACCATACCGCTCGCACGGGGCGAAAGCCGCAGTCAGTCTATCGACGAATCGGTGCGTCAGGCAGAAATGCTTGTCGGTGAAGGATTCAAAGAGATAGTGCTGACCGGTGTTAATGTCGGAGATTACGGCAGTAAAGACGGCACATCACTGCTCGATCTTCTACGTACTCTTGAACAAGTACCCGGGCTGCGTCGTTTACGGATCAGTTCAATAGAACCGAACCTTCTTACCGATGAGCTTCTTGAATTCTGGATCTCATCCGAAGTACTTGTCCCGCATTTTCATATTCCGTTACAAAGCGGGAGTGATGACATATTACGGCGAATGCGACGGAGATATATGAGCGACTATTACGGAAACCTTGTCCATAAAATTTGCAGGCGTGAACCGGATGCCGGTATCGGGGTTGATGTTATTGTCGGTTTTCCCGGTGAGACAGAAGAACATTTTGAAGATACCTACCGTTTTATAGTTGACTTACCGATAAGCTATCTGCATGTTTTTACTTACTCAGAGCGTGATAATACACCGGCAATGGAGTACGAAGGAAAAGTCGATCCGGCAGACCGTTCGCGGAGAACAAAAATGCTTCGTATTCTGAGTGAGAAAAAACGCCGGGCATTTATGCAGCGGTTTATTGGGAAAGAGGTATCGGTGTTGTTTGAAGAATCATTTAAAAATGATTACATTAATGGACTAACAAAAGAATATCTTCGTGTTGCTGTCCCGTATCATGAGGGTATCGAAAATACTGAAGCAACGGTCCGGATAACTTCGGTGAACGGTGAAGTTGCATACGGTGACATTATTCAATGGGATACAAATTTGAGTAAAGGAAATGGTGCCGGGCAATCATTTCGATTACCGGTAATTCAATAATACCTATGGAAGATTCATACTCGAAATTCATTTCAGGCGTACTGATTCTACTCATACTGTTACTTGCAGGAAACCCGCTCAACGCACAGGATGGGATCCCATTTAATGCAGAACGCACGTTCTTAGATGAACGTCTTGCTAAGTTTGAAAAAAATACGGGAAACACCAATCAACGGAAAAGTGTCGGCCGTGCCGTTTTATACTCATTGATTGTTCCCGGAATGGGCGAGTTATATGCTGATAATTTTAGAGTAGGGAGATATTTGCTCGGAAGTGAAGTTACTTTATGGCTGACGGTTCTGGGATTTAATTCCTATGGAAACTGGATCAGAAATGATGCGCAGGCATTTGCAGCCGTTTATGCAGGTGCAGATTGGAGCGGAAAAGACGATCAGTTTTTCGTAAATGTCGGCAACTTTAATTCTCGAGAGGAATACAATGAAAAGAAGATGAGAGACCGTGATATCGGAGCACTCTATAGAGATGAAACGTACGCCTGGGAATGGGAATCCGACGAAAAACGGCGGGAATTTCGTGATATGCGGGTGCGCAGCGACCAGATGCTGAACGCTGTGAAATTTGTCGGTGCTGCTATCGTTGCGAATCATATAGTCAGTGCAATCCTTGCTGGAAATTCTGCAGCACGATATAATGATAGAATCGGAACCACAGAGTCTGCATCAGGGTGGTCGTTTGGTTTTGCTCCACTTCAACACGGATTTGTGGCAGGAATTCAACATACCTTTTAATCCACACACATGGAAGATCCGGCACACGATTCTTCACGACGTTTAAAACTGCTTCTCGAATATGACGGGACAGATTTTGTCGGTTGGCAAATCCAACCGAACGGGCGCTCTGTACAGACAATGCTCCAAAAAGCATTTACACAATTTACCGGAACTGATGCAACCGTAGTTGGTTCCGGACGTACCGACTCGGGGGTTCACGCCCGGGGACAGGTTGCTCACGCTATTATAAAATCCGATCTTTCAACCGAAAAAATTTATGAAGCATTGAACGGTATTCTTCCAAACGACATCGCGGTATTGAATGTTACAGAAGTTGATGATACCTTTCATGCACGATATAGCGCACGTGAGCGACGCTATTCATATACTATCAGTACTTCGCCGTGTGCAATCGACCGGAGAATAGTCTGGTATGTGTGGTATTCTCTCTCAATTGAAAAAATGAACGCATGCTGCTCATATATTCTCGGTGATAATGATTTCCGTGCATTTACAAAAAGCGAAGCAGAAGTCGATCATTATCGTTGTACGGTGAACCACGCAGGATGGAGGGAATCAGATGCCAGATTGATATTTACTATACACGCGAACAGGTTTTTACACAATATGGTCAGAGCATTGGTGGGAAGTATGGTGGATGTTGGTCGAGGTTATTCAACGGTTGATCAATTTAAAGCTGCAATCCAATCCGGTAAGAAAAAAGATGCAGGGCCAACGGCACCTGCTGCCGGTCTCGTTTTAGAGGAAGTCATTTATGAATGAGTTGTTAATTACAGCATTGCTTATTCTTATTGCTGGTATTATTGTTTGTATTGAAACAGCTATTATCAGTCTTGGCCGGATGCGGGTACATCAACTGGTCGAAGAAAAACGACGTGGCGCGCAATCGCTCCAGACCCTGTACCGCTCAATTGAGGATTTTGTCTATACCTCAAAGGTTGTCACGTTATTCTTCCTGTTGCTTGCCGCTGCAATATCGGGTTTGTTTATTGCACGGTTTTTTGAACCGTATATTCAAACGTTTTCGAGTTCGTGGATACAATCGATGAGCTATCCGGTGTCGTTATTCATTGCGGGCATTGTACTTATCGTTATCGTGCAAGTATTTGTCTATCAGATACCAAGATTATTCGGGCAATTATTTGCCGAAAAAATTGCACTGCTTTCTGCTCCTGTGCAGCGTTCGATGGTTGCACTTTTATATCCGCTTATTTCTTTTACCGGCGGCATCGGGCGCATATTTTCACGTTCACCGGTTAATGGTCATCCGTCACGTATTTCTAAGTCTGAGTTATTGTACTTCATTGAAGAAGGCCGTAGATCGGGAATAATCGATACGGCTGAATATGAAATAATCAATCGGGTCCTTGAGTTCACGGAGACGACAGCGAAGGAAATTATGATCCCGCGCCCGGATGTGGTTGCTCTTGAAATTGATACACCGCACGATGAAATTATTACAATTGTGACCGAAGAGGGATTTTCAAGAATACCGGTGTATAAAGATACAATCGACAATATAGTGGGAATCGTCTTTGCCAAAGACCTGATCCGCACAATTGATAGTGAAAGTACAATTGTTCTTGAAAATACCATCAGGCCTGCGAGCTTTGTTCCCGAAACCAAAAAGATCAGTCAGTTGTTGCGTGAATTCCAGCAGCAAAAGATACATTTGGCAATTGTAATCGATGAGTTTGGCGGTACCGAAGGTATCATAACTCTTGAAGATATTATCGAGGAAATTATCGGTGAAATTCATGATGAATATGACGAGATAAAACAAAGTTATATAAAAGATACCGACGGCTCGTGGATTGTTGACGGGGGCATGAACATATCTGATTTTAATAAAACATTTTCCGCCCAGGTGCCGGAAGATGTTGATTACGAAACGGTGAACGGTTTTTTACACAAATTAACCGGCAGGATACCCGATAACAAGGAAGAAATCCAGTTCGGTAATTTGAATTTTACCATTATGCGAAAGAGCGAACGGCGAATCGAAAAAATAAAAGTGAAACGTTTTCAACAAAGTAGTATAGAATAACGGACATACGATGAATATCGGTATTTATGGCGGATCATTTAACCCCCCTCATATAGCCCACCTTATATTCGGTGAAATGCTGTATGAGGAACTACGGCTTGACAAACTCATCTTCATTCCCTCGGCAACACCTCCTCATAAACAGGATACAAATCTACTTGATGCGCAGAAACGGTTGCGACTGACGCAACTGGCGATTGCGGATAATGAACGGTTTGAAGTATCCGATATTGAGATTCAGCGGGGAGGAACATCATATACCATAGACACGGTTAATGCCCTTGACAAAGTGCATAAAAATGCTACGTTATACCTTGTAGTAGGTGCCGATAATCTGGTCATATTTCACCAATGGAAAGATTATAAAGCAATACTTGAACGATGTATACTGGTTGCAGTAAACCGTCCGGGATTCGACACAGAAAAAGTGCAGAAAGATGTGCTTGCAAAAACGAAAATAGTTGATCTGCCATTGCTTGATATATCATCTACCGGCATCCGGCAAAGGATTCAAGAAGGGAAGTCTATCCGTTATTTGATTCCCGAGTCAGTGTATCGTGCAATTGAGTCGGAAGGATTATATAAAACTATTGATCGTTAAGGAGGATAAGAAACGTGGAGTCTACAATTAATAAATCGAAACTTGAGTTGGTACGGGGAAATATAGCTGAACAGGATACCGATGCAATAGTCAATTCTGCACGTGGTGATCTTGGTCCTGACAGCGGTGTTTCGGGAGCAATACACCGGGCCGCGGGAACCGGTTTATGGGAAGAGTGTCAACGATTAAACGGTTGTACGACCGGCGAGGCAAAAATTACCGCAGGTCATAAATTAAACGCAAAATATGTTATTCATACCGTCGGACCGGTTTATGGTAACACTACCAATGACAGTATGCTGCTGACTTCATCGTATGAACAATGCCTCCGGCTTGCGAGTCAATATAAAATCGAATCCATTTCGTTCCCGTCTATCAGTACCGGTATTTATGGTTATCCGGTTGATGAAGCGAGTGAGATTGCATTGCGAACCGTTATCACTTATCTGACCCGCCATCCGGAAATAAAGCTCGTTCGGTTTGTGCTGCTTTCACATAAAGATTATGAAACATATAAATCGACGCTCGAGTATTTACTGGAAAAGGCACAGTAAATTTAATTGCTGAGATATTCTTCATGAATAAAGCGCGGAAGACCGTCCTCTGCTAATACGTATGCAAATAGTGCCATTGCGACCGCACCAAGTTCAAGTTCCCTCGGGTTGACCGTTTCCAATGTATCTTTTGCCGAATGATGTACGTCGAAATACCGTTGTGAATCCGGTAATAATCCCATTGCTATTGTACCCTGTTCGCGCAAGGGTATAATATCCACACCGCCGAACCCCTGAATGATCTGATGCATTCCGTAAGGTTCGAATAAATATGTATATCTTTGAAAATATTCTACAACTTGGTCTTCATTGTCGACGGTAAAACCGAGGGGGAGAAATCCGCCTCGGTCTGATTCTATTGCTATAAGATGTTCCTCATTATCCCGCTCTGCAGATTCAGCATAGGCGAAGCCGCCGGATATACCGAACTCCTCGTTGGCGAATAATACACCGCGAACCGTTCGTTTCGGCCGGAGATCCAGTTCGTGGAGTAGTTTTAATCCCTGTATAACCTGAGCAACACCTGCACCGTCATCATGTGCACCGGGTGTTATATCCCAGCTATCAAGGTGGGCACCGATGAGAATAATTTCATCGGGATATTCCGTGCCTGTTATCTCGCCGATGACATTATATGTTTCAACTGAGTCGCGCATTTCGGGAGTGAAACGCATATATACATGCAGATCGTTTTCAAACTCGAGAGATTCGCTCAGGAGTTCAGCACCTTTCGTGCTTATCGATGCAGCGGGAATCTGTGGAATACCATCCTCATATCTCATCCCGCCTGTGTGTGGGTAATCGTCAATACGCAAGGTTAAAGACCGTACAAGGACACCTATAGCACCGTATTTAGCCGCTTCAATCGCACCCCTGGATCGTTGATTAACAGCCCCGCTGTATGCGGCAAAGGTGTTCAGGTGACGGCGATCCATTGGCCGGTTAAAAAATACAATTTTGCCCTCGACTGAATCGCCGAGTTCTTCTAATTCTTCAAAGGAATGTACCTCGACCACCGGAGCGGTTATGCCCTCCTGAGGAGTAGCAATGCTTCCGCCGAGAGCAGCAATACTGAGAACCTCGTCGCCGATGCGTTGCGAACCGATTATTTTTGCTTCCTCAACATCACCCCGTACCCAGCGGGGAACGGTAACCGGTTCAAGCCAGACCTTGTCGAGACCTATATCCTTAAGCATCTGATAGGTGATCTCGACAGCGGCCGCTTTTTCCGGAGTACCCGCAAACCGCGGTCCGACCTCGAGTAATTTTTCCAAAAATGTGTATGCTCCTTCTTCTACCAATCCCTTATGAAGGATTTTTTCACCGATTTCTAAGTACTCCTCGTTTTGCTGACTCTGTGCCGCTGAAAATATAACCAAACACGCCAGTAATGAAACAAACCAGTATTGCATCTTTTTGACCTTTCGTACCGTATACTACATTATTGATTTAGATTAAAAATGATAGTAATATTCGGCGTAAATCTCAAATATTTGCTTCTATTTGGGGAATATCCTATAATGAGAAGGTTCAATACTGCGTCGTAAGTACTTCTATGATCTGGTTATTTTTTGCTTTTTGTACAGCGCTTTTTGAATCTTTAAAAGATGTGGCAAGCAAACGCGGGTTGCANCGGTTCGATGAGTATGTGGTTGCAGCNTCGTTGATACTATTTCAATTACCATTTCTTCTTCCTCTGCTTTTTGTAATTGAAATTNCGNATACCGGTGATAAATTCTGGATCGCTCTTGCTGCCAGCACAGTCTTAAATTTCATAGCGATTACTTTTTATATAAAAGCAATTAAGGTATCAGATCTTTCAATTACCGTTCCGATTGTGAATTTTACCCCCTTGTTCCTTCTCATCACATCGCCGGTAATATTAGGTGAGTATCCGTCGCCATTGGGCTATCCGGGTATTTTGCTTATTGTAATCGGTGCTTATGTTTTAAATATAAAAACAACCAGACAGGGATATTTTGGCCCCGTTCTTTCGTTATTTTCTCAAAGAGGTCCGCGGTATATGGCGGTTACCGCATTCTTATGGAGTATCACTGCGAATGTCGATAAGGTCGGGGTTATGAACTCTTCGCCGGCATTTTGGTCGATTTCAATTGTATTATCACTTGGCCTCTGTATGACAGTTTTGATGATTGTAAAATCAAGAGAACATATCAAGGAAATACCGAACAATCTGCAAGTATTATTTCCGATTGGTTTATTCGGTGCACTTACGTTACTTGCTCAAATGACCGCCATCAGTATGACACTGGTGGCGTACGTAATTTCTATTAAACGGTTAAGCACTGCTTTAAGTGTAGTTTGGGGACACGTACTATTCAAAGAAGAAAAAATAAAAGAACGACTGGCCGGAGTGTTCATAATGATAGCCGGCGTTATATTAATTTCATTATCGTAATGGAGGTATGGTATGACTTCACAAAAAGGTGGATTTAAAAGACTTGTTGTAACCCTGCTTGCAATTATCGGATCGCTCGCGATTGTGGTCACGATTGTTGCGTGTTTAATTTTGTTGTATTCATTTGTTACCAAAGACAGAGTACCGTCTGAAACAATACTTGAGATCAATCTTGAACGGGGTATGGTAGAATATGTACCTCCGGATCCGGTTGCATCTGCAGTAATGGGGGATGTACCGGTTGTTCGGGATATAGTAGATGCTCTCGAGAAAGCTAAAAACGATGATAAGATATTGGGGGTTGTTGCCCGGCTCGGCACCGGGGGAATAGCTCTTGGCCATATTCAGGAAATACGTGATGCGGTTATCTCCTTCCGCGAGTCGGGTAAACCTGCGATTGCCTTTTCCGAAACATTTGGTGAAGTCGGACCCGGGATCGGTCACTATTATCTATCAACGGCTTTTGACAGTGTTTACCTGCAACCCTCCGGTGATCTCGGTTTAATCGGTATGGCGTCCGAAAATCCCTTTATTAAAAATATGCTGGAGAAGATAAATATTCAACCACAAATGGATCACCGGTATGAATATAAAAATGCTCTTAATCTGTTTACCGAGGAGGACTTTACCGATGCTCACCGGGAAGCGATGGAACAAATAGTGAACTCGATTTACGGGCAGATTGTGCGGGGGATTGCAGAGTTCCGGGGTATGAGCGAGGAACAGGTAAGAAACTTGATCGATCACGGACCGTACATCGCAAGTGAAGCGTTGGAGAATGAATTAGTCGACGGTCTGGCATATCGTGATGAAGTATATGACCGGCTTCGTGAACAGGTTGGCGGCGATCCGCAATTTTTGTATCTGGAAAAATATCTTGAACGTGCCGGTCGTCCTCACCGGCGCGGTGATACAATTGCATTGATTTATGGCGCAGGTGCGGTGGTTCGCGGCAATAGCGGTTTCGATCCGGTATTCTTTAGTACCTCAATGGGTGCAGAAACGGTGACACGAGCTTTTCGGGATGCTGTCGATAACGAGAATACAAAGGCGATCATTTTTCGTATCGATAGTCCCGGTGGTTCGTACGTAGCATCCGATGCTATCTGGCGCGAGGTTGTACGGGCGCAGGATAAGGGAATACCCGTGATTGCAACAATGAGTAGTGTTGCCGGATCGGGTGGATATTTTGTAGCTATGCCTGCAGAGAAAATTGTGGCACAGCCGGCCACGATTACAGGATCCATCGGTGTGCTGGGCGGCAAGTTTGTCATGAAGGATCTGTACGAACGCTTAGGTATTAGCTGGGATGTGGTCAAAACCGGTGAAAGTGCCACAATGTATTCACCGAATCATGAGTTTACACCAGATCAATGGGAACGAATCAATACCTGGCTTGATCGTGTGTATGATGACTTTACTCAAAAAGCCGCTGACGGAAGAGGCATGACTCAGGAACAGATCCACGAAATTGCAAAGGGAAGAATATGGACAGGGGAAGATGCACTTGAGCTTGGTCTGATCGATGCACTTGGTGGATTCAATACTGCTATCGAATTAGCAAAAGAAGCGGCTGATATCGATCCGGATAAAGATGTCCGTATACGGTTATATCCACCGCGAAGGTCGTTATTCGAAATGCTTATGAATGGTGAGCCGGAAAGCAGCCAGCCGGCCGCTGTAGCAGCATATGTACGAACAATGGAAAAATTACAACCAATTTTTTCAATTGCAAAACAATCCGGATTATATCCGGAAAACAATACTATACGTATGCCCGAGATAGACTTGAAGTATTAAAATTTACCCAAAAAGTAAATTAGCATGAGTATCCAAACGCGGCGGCACCGATAACCATCGGAGTTGTAGTGTTTGATGAGGTGCGTTTTCCTGTGGTTTTTGGCGGTACTTTGCCGCGTTGGAATTTTTACGTGTCAGTTGCGATCACGATTTTTCAGGTAACCTGCGATGTCAAACAATATTCTTGTAACCGGTTCTCCGGGTTCGGGGAAAACAACACTCATTGAGAAATTAGTGAACCCGATACCCGATAAAAAGGGGTTTGTCACACGGGAAATACGAAAATCGGGACGACGAACCGGCTTCGAAATTATAACCTCTGACGGTGAGCGGAAATTGCTTGCCGGTATCGATATTGATTCACCCTATCGTGTTTCAAAATATAAAGTTGATGTACGGGGATTTGAGGTCGTAATTGACCGGTTTTTTACCTTCTCGAATCAGGATGTCCTCTATATCGATGAGATCGGGAAGATGGAATTGTTCTCAGATGGTTTCAGAAAACTTGTAAGATTGTATCTTGAAGCAGATAACCTGTTCATTGCCACCATTGCACTTAAAGCGACCGATACGTTTATAGATGAGGTAAAACAACGCAAGGATGTGCAGATATTCACAATAGACCATGGGAACCGCAATACGGTTTATTCTAAATTAGCGAATTATCTAAAGGAGAACCGGTATGGTTAAACACATTGTGCTGTGGAAGTTGAAGCAAACAGCAAACGGAAACGATAAAGAACAGAACGCAGCAGAAATGTTACAAAAGCTGTACGATCTTAAAAACAAAATACCACAGATCGTTGATCTGGAGGCGGGGCAAAACTTTAAGGAAGGGCCGGCCGCATTCGATATAGCGCTTTATTCATCGTTTAATACCAGGAAAGATCTTGAAGCATATTCGCAGGATGCGGAGCACGTTAAAGTTGTTGAATTTATAAAAACAGTCATCGAAAAGCGTGTCGTTGTGGATTACGAGATTTAATATCACCACCCAATATAGTTGTCATTAAATAAGTCAGACTTCCCCAGACGAGTCGGGGTATGCTGAATACTAATTTTTCAGTGAGAACAATTATTTATGATCTATAACCATCAGGCCGCAATAACTGTACACTGAAAAGCGTATCATCATCTGTCCAGACCCGGTCTACTGTGAAGCCGGCCTTTTCGGCGAGACCGGCAAACTCCTTTAGCGTGTATTTGTAAGAATTTTCAGTATGGATGCTTTCACCCTTGGCAAAATGTATTGTTGTACCGTTTAGACGAACGGATTGATTTTCTAGACTAATGATATGCATCTCAACTCTGCCCTGTAATGGATTGAAAAAAGCATAGTGCTGAAATTGATCGGTATTGAAATTTGCCCCGAGTTCACGATTCATTCGGGTAAGAATGTTACAATTAAATGCTGCCGTTATACCATCACGATCATTATATGCTCTGTGAAGAATAACAGGATCCTTTTTCAAATCCACACCAAGGAACAATACACCATTATTATCGATAACCCTGTTGATGGATTTTAAAAAATCAAGTGCATCTTCAGGGTTAAAATTACCGATGGTGGAACCGGGGAAATATACTGCACGCGGTGCGGTCGGATGAATATCATCCGGCAGTGTGAAGTCTTTTGTGTAATCCGCACAGACCGGCTGTACTTTCAGGTCCGGATAGATTTTTTCGAGCTTTCTGGCAGCATTGAGCAGATGTTCCTTTGAAATATCAATTGGAATGTACCCTGCAAGATCTGACAGATTATCCAGGAGCACACGGGTTTTCAAACTGCTCCCGCTTCCGTATTCGATAAGTTGAACTCCACGTCCGATTCTTCCGGCGATTTCATAAACATATTGTTGCATAATATTCAGTTCGGTTCGGGTCGGATAGTATTCATCAAGTTCACATATTTTATCAAACAGTAGTGAACCGCGCTCGTCGTATAAATATTTGCAGGGTAGTTCTTTCCCGGATTGCCGGAGTCCGGCAATGACGGCAGTCATGAATTCTTCACGCTCGGGTTCATTGTTGTAAAAATTTAGGGGTTGTGCTGTTTGTTTTTCCATAGTGATTTAATAATCGTATTTCTGAAAATAGTTAGTTTTATCTGAGACGGTATAGTAACTCTAATATTAATCAAACAAACGGTAATTATTCAAGGAAAGTTCAATTTACAAATGAAATTTTATAAAATTTTCAATATATTGCTATTGACCTGTAGATTATGTACAATATACGGTTATTGAACTTTTTTATCTGATAGGGTTCTATGCAGCAACTTACACAAGCGGAAATTGAAGAAAGACTTCTGACATACATTCGCAAATCGTTATCTGGTCAGGAAATCGAGTACAGTCAACCTCCGGTTTTATACCGGGAGGGGAGAAGGCTCAGAACATATCGGTTTCGCCTCAAGAACGCACCAAAAGAATATGCGCGACCATTGGTTATGCGTTTATACACCGAGGATGAGTTACCGGTGAGACCACAATTCGAGTCTATTTTACTCAATTCAATTTATGAACAGAAATTTCCCGTTCCGAATGTCCGTCTTGTTGAAAGCTCTCATTCCTATCTGAACGCACCATTTATAATTATGGATGAATGTTTGGGGGATGCACTTTTTGATATCAATTCTCTCACTCAAAAGCCATATATGCAGGCGGCCAGGTTTCTCGTTTCCGGTGTAGGTTCAATTGCACGTGATATGGCTGCAGTTATGAAACGTCTTCACATGCTTAAGGTTGATAAACTTCACGAAAAATTAAAACAATTAAAGTTTCCGGTCGAACTTCTTTCGTTAAACGGCCGATTATACCAGCTTTATAAACGTGTACAGAGCGCCAAACTCACCGAACTTGAGCCCGGTGTTATTTGGCTTATTTCACACGGCCCACCGGAAACGATAAAACCGTCGCTATGTCATGGTCAATTATATCCAAATAATGTACGGAAACAGGAGAATACCTTCACCGGTGTGATCAACTGGTCGATGGACTCAATTTTGCTGGGCGACCCGGCCTATGATGTAGGCAGAACGAGTGCTGCATTCAAATGCTTTGTGCCGGACGTATCACAAACGTTACGCAAATTGAGTCAAAATGTCGGTCATCGGTTTTCCAGACAATTCGTTCAGAATTACCGGAAGCAGCGTCCGGTGAGCGAAGATAAAATTAAATATTTTGAGATGTTATGGTGTATTGATCTTGCAACCTCGGCCGCTGAAAGTATGGATAAGAAACACCATGCTTTTAAAAATGAATTTGAAGAAGCAAAGGTTGATCTATATCAATCGACAAATTTTGCGATCGAATATTTTAAAAACACGACCGGCGTTACGGTCTCGTTACCACTGCTTAAAAGATAATATCGGAAATCTGCGGAAACTATAATTATGTATACTCGATCGACTGCCACATGGTGGGAGGAAGTTACACCATGGGTACCTTCGATTGCACTACTCCCTGTTTGTATCTATATCCTTGTGACCCGCGGGAAATATCTGTTGATTGACCATTTTAATTTATTGGTGCATGAAGGCGGTCATGGCATATTTATGTTCTTTGGACAATTTCTCTATATTGCCGGTGGAACGTTAATGCAAATTATTCTTCCGATGTTAATCGTCTGGTATTTTTTCCGGAACGGCTATCGCTTTGGTGTTCAGCTCTTTTTAGTGTGGCTTGGTCAGAATTTTATTAATATCAGCGTATACGCTGCCGATGCGCAGGAGCGGGCGTTACCATTATTGGGTGGGACTGCAGTGATTCACGATTGGCATTATATGCTCGGAAAATTGGGCTTACTGCAATATGACGCTATTGTGGGATACGTGTTTGTCGGTATGGCGGTACTTACTTTTATTGCGGCTCTGTTCATGCCGCTGATAATGAGAAATTAATCATTCGAATCTAAAGTATAAGGGATTATAGATGAAGTATTTGCTCTGGATATTTGCTGTCTCCTTGTTATTTCAATTTAGTATCGTTGATACCAGTAATGCTCAAACAATACCGATGGTTGATGATCCGGCAGCCACAGGTGTTACCGTATACAGTGAGGCGATACCAAAGCCCGATGAGGTGCTCGGTTACAGGATCGGCGAGAAACATACACGTCATCATTTGATTGTTGAGTATTTCCAACGTATTGCCGATGTCAGCGAACGGGTGGTATATAATGAGCATGGCGAGACCTACGACGGAAGAAAACTTATACATAGTATCATTACATCGCCTCAAAATCATAATCGTATCGATGAGATCAAACAGATGAACAAGGCATTATCGACAGATCCCGGTTCGGTAAGCGAAAACGAACTTGCCGGTATGCCCGCCATTGTGTGGATGGGGTACGGTGTGCACGGTAATGAAGCAAGTGGTTTTGAGGCAGCAATGTTGTTGTTGTATCACTTGGCGGCAGGTGAGGGAGAGCAAATTGAAGATATGCTGAATAATTTGGTGATCCTGTTAATTCCCAGTCTTAATCCCGACGGTCACGCCCGTCATGTGAACTGGGTAAACACAAACCGAGGAGCTGTGCCGACTTCCGATCCTCAGCACCGTGAACACAATGAACCATGGCCCGGCGGCAGAACGAATTATTACTGGTTCGACCTTAACCGCGATTGGTTTCCCCTGCAGCATCCTGAATCCATCGGCAGAATACAACTTTATAACGAATGGCGTCCCCAACTGGTAACCGACTTTCACGAGTTTGGCAGCCATGCAACATATTTCTTTCAGCCGGGTGTACCGAGCAGATATAATCCGCATATTCCGGAAAATAGTATCAATTTATTAAAAGATGTAGGAGAATTTCATGCAACCGCTCTCGATGAGCGGGGTGTATTATATTACACACGCGAAACATTCGACGATTTTTATATCGGCAAGGGATCGACCTACCCGATGGTTAGCGGTGCAATCGGCATATTGTTTGAACAAGCTTCTTCGCGGGCATTGAAGCGCGAGACACAACGTGGTCCATTGACCTTTGATTTTACTATACTGAATCAATTTACAACTTCGCTATCAACCCTCGCTGCCTGCAACAATCTGCGTAAGGAATTGCTGCAAAACCATCGTCAGTTTTATACCGGTGCAGCGGAGTATGCACGACAAAAAGGTATACGTGCGTTTATTATCGATAAATCGTCTGACCGTACCATTACCCAGGAATTAATTCGAATCCTGAAATCGCATAGAATTAAAATATATGAATTGGTACGAGAACTTACCGTTGATGGAATAACCTTTCAACCGGGCAACTCAATCGTAATCCCGACTGAACAACCGGAATCGCGATTACTATTTGCAGCGCTTGAACGGCGCACTGAATTTACGGATTCTTTATTCTACGATGTATCTTCGTGGACATTGCCGCTGGCATTTAACCTGCCCTATGCAGCGTACCGGCAAAATCCTTCAAATCTACTTGGTGACCGTATATACGAAGCGACATTTGACGGCGGTACTATCAATGGAGGCAGATCCTCTTATGCGTATGTTTTTGAATGGAACCGGTATTACGCACCGAGAGCGCTCCATCGTCTGCAACAGAACGATGTGAGCACTATGGTGGCAATGAGACCGTTCCAAGCTATTGTAAACGGTGATGAGCATGAATTTGAAAGAGGTTCGATCGTTATACCTGCAAAACAAAATGGTATTAGCGATGATGCATTATTCGATTTGGTACACCGTATTAGTGAAAAAGACCACGTCGTTATTAATTCCTTAACCAGCGGCCGTACTATAGACGGTCCCGATCTCGGCAGTCCTGCAATGCGGGTTCTGAATAAACCCGAGGTTGCAATTATTGCAGGGCGAGGTACTTCATCGTACGAAGTGGGGGAGGCATGGCATTTACTCAACGAACGAATGCATATGCCGGTAACGTTATTGAATATCGATATGATCGGGCGTGCGAACCTGCAGCGGTATACTACCATCGTAATGGTGCACGGAAACTACAATACATTAACCGGCTCAGATCGAGAAAAGATACACGAGTGGGTACAAAACGGCGGCGTATTAATAACGACAAAAAACGCAACACGGCTCGCTGCAGAAAACGGGTACATTAATCTGGAGCTCATTGAGGAAGAGGAAGAAAATTCGGTGAAGGTTATACCGTACGGTGATGTCAGAACTACCCTTGGAGCAGAACGGATAGGCGGAACAATATTTGAAGCACATTTTGATGTTACCCATCCGGTAGCATTCGGATACAACGAATATGCTCCATTGTTCCGGAACCATCAGAATTTTTACAGGTCTTCGGGAGGCGCGGGTGAGACTGTTGCAACATATACCGAGAATCCTCTTCTCAGCGGATATATTTCAGATAAGCGGTTGGAAGAGTTACCTGGTACGGTAGCGATCACGGCACAGCGGAGTGGCAGCGGGCGCATTGTTGCTTTTGCAGATAATCCAAATTTCCGAGCCTTTTGGTTCGGAACAAACAGATTATTTCTTAACGCAATCTTTTTCGGAGCAATAATTTAAGCACGTTTAAGAACGAAACTTAAAATGATTGCAAAAATTCCCGATCCCATTATCGACCATAATATCGGGATGTGCGTTTCTCCAACCTGTACGGTAAACATATCGGGAAGCGCCAGCGTGCGTGCGATCATTATACCGACAGCTGCTCCGATTACACCGAGAATGATGGAGAATACAAGACCTCCGCCGCGGAAGTCGAAGATTGCCTGTGCAATGGAGGAACAAACAACGACAATTACTAAAAATGTAAATACGTCGATTATGCTCATATGCGCCACACAGGATAAATATTTATCGTAATTATTTGCTTATCTACAGAAAGTAGATTATAATATAAGAGTAATTTCGATATAAGCAATACTTTTGTATTATTTTTTTTGAATATTTTTATCCAAAAATAATTGCGAGTTATGGCCTCCAGCGTTCACTCTTGCTGGCTTCCAGGCTCAGGAGGGAATCATGTCAATCCTTAAAAAATTGATACTCGTTTTGATCCCGGTTATTACAATCCTATTTATTTCATGCGCACACGTTATACCAGATCCACAGGTGGTTATTTCCGAAGATGCAGCCAGACCGATCGGCGGGTCCTCACAAGCAATTAAAACAGGAAATGCACTTTATCTTGCCGGCCAACTCGGTCTTGAACCCGGAACCGAGCAGCTTGTTCCCGGAGGAATACTAGCCGAAACCCAGCAAGCTCTTCGTAATATCGATGCACTTCTACGGCGGTCAGATTATACCTCGAGAGATGTTGTCCGTGTCGAGGTATTTCTCACAAACATAAACGATTATCAGACCGTTCAGATGGTCTTTGATAACTACTTTACCTCACGTCCGCCGGCTGTAAACTTTGTGGAAGTAAATCGACTTCCGCGTGGAGGGATGATTTGTATCTTAGCCACAGCATCAAAATGACATACATTATGGGAAAAATCATATCAGTTGCTTTACCGAAAGGTGGTGTCGGGAAAACAACCACCGCAGTGAATCTTGCTGCCAGTTTAGCAGTTGCAGAAAAAAGAGTTTTGATTATGGATCTCGATTCATCGGGTGCTGCGGGAATCGCGCTCGGCTTTCAGGATCAAGACCGGACACCGGGTGTGTTTAATATACTCAGTTATACACGCTCTATTGAACAATGTATACGTCAAACCGAACTTTCACACCTCGATTTTGTACCGATGAACTCACTTTCACCCATAGATGAAGAACGGCTTGGCAGAATGTCCAACAATAAAATGTTATTGTATCATCTGTTAAACTCGATGAAAGAACGGTACGATTACATTTTTCTCGATTGTCCACCGTACGCCAGCGGTTTAATGACCGTTGCACTGGTTGCTTCAGATTCGGTACTCATTCCGGCAAAGTCCGGTCATCTATCATTAGAAGCCATTGATAAATTATTCGCACATATTGACTGGATACGCCGCTTTACCAATCGTGCATTATGTACCGAGGGAATCCTCCTGACAATGCACGAACCGCGTACTAAGGTAGGTGCAATGATCGATAATGATCTCAACGATAAATATTCCGGGCATGTATTCAATACTGTCATACCCAAAAACAGTACGATTTCTGAATCGTCGTATCATGGTAAACCGGTAATCTTATATAATGCGAGTTCGAAAGGTGCCAGTGCTTACTTATCGTTAGCTCAAGAGATTATGAACAAAAACGGAACACCATGAATCAAAGCGGTAACGATGAGCGGTTCGAATTCTTTTATAATCTTCGTGCCGTTGCAGTTATAGGTATCATTATTATGCACGGATTGATGACCTATTCGCCGCAGCCGGCTGTGTGGCAGTATATAATCGAATTTGACGTGAACTGGATGATTGCATCGGTTGTCTCGCTTATAGATGTTCCCGTATATTTCATCATTTTATTCGTAGCAGGTTATTTTGTCTATCCAACTATTCTGCAACAGAATAACAGTACATTTCTCCTCAATAAAATTAAACGAAAAGGATTGCCATGGATCGTCGGCGTATTATTATTTACCCCGCCGGTCGCCTATCTGTTAGCGGTATCTGAAAATCCACAACTCCCGTATTCATTGTTTCTTGAGAGTCATTTTTGGGCTGAATATTATCAGCAATCGGTTTACTGGATACTCGGGGTGTTGTTACTATGCTTCGGGTGTGTCAGCATTTTGTATTCTGCAAGTATTTCATTCCGTTCACTCCATGTTACATTTCGTGAACCGACGTGGGGATTCATCGCCGTTTTTATAACAGTTATGAGTATCGGTTTTTTTATCATAAATCAATCGATACCGAAGGATGAATGGGTACATTTCGGCTATCTTGTTATGGTACAGCCGGTACGGGTACCACTGTATATCGGCTATTTTTTCCTCGGTTTGTATGCATTTAAAAATGGTTGGTTTCGAAAATCGGGATATATTCCCGAGTTACAACTATGGCTTCCGCTTGCATGTATTTCGGCTATTGCATATCTGACCGCACGACTGGCGATGTATTATACTATGGGACCGCAGTTTGCGGTGGCGGGTGTTACGGCGGTTACCTTTAATATGTTTTGTTATTCATCTGTTATCGCTTTAATAGCGGTCTTTCGAAAATATCTAAACAAACGCTCATTATTCTGGGATAGTCAGGCAAAAAACGCGTATGCTATGTTTTACTTACATCCACTGGTATTATATCCGCTTGCTTTATATGGAATGCAAACAAATATTACAAACTATATACTAATACCCGCAATAATCATAGTGAGTTGGCTTGTTGTATGGATCCTGAGTGAAGCAATTTTAACGAGAGCGCCCGCATTACGCGAGCTCTTTTTACCCCATAAATAATATACGGAGGTATGTATGCCTGTGAAACGAGCAGCAGCCTTTTCGGGGGGCGGAGCGAAAGGGATGGTGCAGGTCGGAAACCTCGAGGTTGTACTTCAGGAACATAATGTACAATTCGACATAGTGGGTGGCATTAGTGTTGGAGCGCTTGCCGCAGCAATGGTGGCACAGAACAAATTCAACCGGTACAAAGACCTTTTCTTTTCGTTACGCGAGCATGATATTTTTACCGGATCGATGACCAGCCCTGTCAACCTGATGAGGATAGCGTTCGGACGTAATCATATCTATAATAATAGTCCTCTGTGGGAGCTTATACAACAAGAAATAGATCCGCGCGAGTTTGCGATAGATGTAAAGATCGGTGTTGTTGACCTTATTAGCGGGAAGTTTCTCAGCTATGATTACCGGCACGAGAAACGGGAAGTAGAGGTAATTGTTGACGGCAGCGAAGTGTTACGGGTGGCATCCGTCGATGATTTCGTCAATGCATATCGTCTTGCGGTACTCGCCAGCACTGCGATACCCGTGACCTTCCCGCCGGTTGAAATGGGAGAGAACCTGCTTGTCGACGGCGGCGTGCATATGATATCGCCACTCGGCAATTTGATTGACGAGGAGCCCACCGAAGTATATGTATTTAATTGTGAATCCCAGCACCCGCAAACCATCTCACCGGGGAAGAAAAACATCCTCCAGGTTGGATCACGCAGTCTGGAGCTGTTATTGAACCGGATTGTTATCAGTGATATACGTGAGTTTAAGCGCATTAACAAGAATGTGAAGGAAGCGGGGAACGCGGGGGTAATCCTGCATAATGAAAAGGGAAAACCATACAAGCATTATCGTTCGTTCCTGTTCGAACCCGCAATTGAAATGGGCGATACGCTCGATTTCTCGGAACGGACCCAGCAGATGCGGTATGATCATGGCATCGAAATCGCGAAGGAGGTGATGAAGAAGAAACGGAGAAGTGGAAGAGGTGGGAAGTGATGGGAACCACCAAGATCACGAAGAACACAAAGAAACAACTTTTAAAGGTAACTCATTCAGCACACGATTAATTGACAAAAAATCAAAAAAGCAGTATAATTACTTAGAGATACTTTTAAAACTAATGTTACGTATAGATACATTTTAGCTTTATAAATTGTTTAGGCGCATAGCAGTGAAATCCTTGCACGAAAAGCTAAAAATTTGAACCACGAAAGTCACTAAGATCTCACACGGAAGGCTCGAAGAATTTTGAACAATATGAAAAAATTAGTGTGCTTTGTGTATACCTTCGAGTTCTTCGTGGTTTCACCCCAATAGAAATCGGATTGGTTGCAGCTCTGCCGCGTTAGGATTTAGATATTATTCAATACCTTAATAAAGCATTTAAATTTTTTACGTAACATCCGTTTATAATTTATATCTGAATTACCCCGATGACTGAGATCCAAAATCTTTGCAGCATAATGTCGGCTGCCGGAACTCAGTTCACTCCCTCGTAATTCTTTGGCAGGCCTTAACACACATTATTCCTGCAAGTATGTATAATTATCCCGAAATAATATCCACACACAAACAGACAGACGTAATAATGGCAACAATTGAAATAGACGGAAGAACATTCGAAGTCGACGGCGATGGTTTTCTCAGCACCCCCGAATTATGGGATGATGAAGTGGCAATGCTTTTTGCTAAATACGACGGCATTGATGAAATGAATGAAAAGCACTGGGCTATCGTAAATTTTATCAGACAACATTATGAAGAAAAGGGGAACGCACCGATGATACGGAGTATATGCCGGGAAACCGGTATAAAATTACGTGAAATTTATGAGTTGTTTCCCCTGGGGCCGGCCCGCGGTGCATGCAGGGTTGCAGGTCTGCCGAAACCCGATGGATGTGTCTAATATTCTTAAATTATGAAATGGTACCTGGTAGTTACCTATCTCTCATTAGTAGTTTGTATTGCAGGTTGTGTATATCACGCAATACGAATTATTAAACTCGGCAATCCTGAGGATTTTTCGAAATCTGCAGGTGATATTGGATGTGCGATAACATATTCGTTTACAAAAGCGATGAATCCCGCGCACAAGGAATCCGCCTATTTACATTTGCCGACTTATAGTGCGGGTGTGCTATATCATCTGGGAACATTCCTTTCGGTAATATTATTTTTTATTTTTCTCTTTTCAATTGAATTACATCGATCTATAGAATTATTGTTTTCCGTTTTTCTCGCAGTATCCGTTTTATGCGGGATTGGAATTTTACTGAAAAGAATTTTTTCAAAATTACTCAAAACATTAACACAACCTGACGATTATATTTCGAATGTTTTAGTTACGGCATTTCAACTGTTCACACTCGTCTATATGCACTATTCACTGCCGGTATACTATATAGTTGTAAGTGCACTGTTATTGTATATACCCGTCGGGAAGCTCAGGCATGCAGTATACTTTTTCGCTGCGCGCTATCACTTAGGTCTCTTTTACGGATGGAGAGGAACGTGGCCTCCGGTTAAAAATTAATTTTATGGAACCGCTCTCAATACATACAATAGAAAAAGGTTTGGACATATTCAGGAGATTCGATGACGGCAGATTTCTGACGGGCATTAATAGCTGTGTGCGTTGCGGATTATGTGCCGAAAGTTGCATGTATTACGCAGCCATGCAAGACAATGCTTTCATTCCCGCCAAAAAAGTTGCATTGCTATCGTCGATTTATAAACGGTACTATACCTATATAGGACGAACCTTTCCCAAGTTCGTACATGCAAAGGAACTGAATGATACAACAACCGCAGAATTTATAGACTTGTTCTACGGGGCGTGCACATTGTGCGGCCGGTGCAATATACATTGTTCGGTCGGTGTCGATATCGCATATCTGGTAAGTATCGGCAGGGCGATGCTCGCGGAAATGGGGTTGACTCCGGCGACACTTCAGTCGACCGTGGATGCAGCACTGACAAGCGGAAACAATATGAGTATCACTACCGATGATTTCGTGGATACGCTGGAATGGCTTGAGGAAGAACTGCGTGATGAGGTAAATGATCCCGATGCTTCAATTCCGTTGAATGAAAAAGACAGGAAAATATTATATACTTTAAATCCCCGCGAACCGAAGTTTTTTCCCCTCTCGATTTCCGCAATGGCAAAAATATTTTATGTTGCAAAAGAGAGCTGGACGCTCTCGACGCACATGTATGATGTGACGAATTATGCCTTCTTCTCCGGAAATTTACAAGAAGCCGGGATTATTGCACAAAGAATGCTTGATGAAGTGAAAAAACTGAATTCAAAGGAATTAATTCTCGCAGAATGCGGACACGGGGACCGTGCATTCAGATGGGAAGCACCGAATTATTTGCAAAACCATTTTGATTTTTCCGTGAGAACATCCGTCGAACTGCTTGCAGAATATATTGAATCGGGAAGAATAAAAGTTGATGAAACAATACTGAAAGAAAAAGTTACGTTGCATGATCCATGCAATTTAGTGAGATCCGGCGGAATAATTCATGAACAAAGATATATANTGTCNGAAATCGCAACTGATTTTGTGGAAATGAATCCTCACGGTACGGATAATTTATGCTGCGGGGGCGGGGGAGGACAATTATCAATGAGCGAATATAACGAACGAAGAATGAAAATCGGAGAATTAAAAGCCAGACAGATTAAAAATACGGGCGCTTCGGTTGTGGTTACTCCCTGTCATAATTGCGTCGATCAATTATTACAATTGAATTCACATTACAAACTTAATGTAAAAATAAAAACATTGGCGGAAGTCGTTGCCGATGCATTAGTATTAGAATAACTACGAAAAAAAGAGCATACATAATGAGTACTATGATATATTTAGATAATTCGGCCACATCGTTTCCAAAACCGGATGTTGTATATAATTTTATGCGGGATTTTTGTAAAACGAAGGGAGTGAATCCCGGACGCACCGGATTCGATGCAGCTATTGAGACGGAAGAGCTTGTTTTCACTACGAGAAAAATGTTGATGGAGCTGTTCAACGGTGACGGCGATCCGAACCGTTTAACGTTCAGTTATAATGCCACCGATTCTTTGAATATCGCTATCCAGGGACTCGCCGAAAAGGGAGATCATGTCATCTCAACGAAGCTCGAACATAATTCCGTGCTTCGTCCTTTATATCATCTGGAAATGGACGGCCTTATTGAAGTGGATTACGTCACGTTTGATAGGCATACGGGATATATCGATCCCGATGCTATAAAAAGGGCGATAAAGAAGAATACAAAAATGGTTGTAGTGAATCATTCTTCCAACGTCATCGGAACCATTCAGCCGGTTGCAGAGGTCGGGAAAATATGTAAAGACGCGGGTGTGCTGCTTATTGTTGACGGCAGCCAGAGTGCCGGGGCCATACCAGTTGATATGCAAGCAATGGGTATAGATGTATTCGTTTTTACGGGACATAAATGCCTGATGGGACCGACGGGCATCGGGGGATCCTATGTGATGGAAAACGTTCCGATAAAATATACAAGATATGGCGGAACGGGTGTGCGTTCGGCTCAAAAAACTCATCTTGAAGAATTTCCTTACAGATTGGAATGCGGTACTTTAAA